>OHHH01000274.1_pt1 | contig 21934 bp, 11 predicted proteins | sample 1567951 | NCBI WGS metagenome assembly OHHH01 (sample SAMEA3879550, study PRJEB24766) | human gut metagenome | biome: human-associated habitat; feature: feces | place: USA | collected 1985/1987 | reverse complement strand
GCAAATTACCTCCATTAGCGCCTTTCCGGCGGCTGGAAGCCGCCGCTCCTAAACCATGCTGCCGGCCGACTCCCAAGCAAGCCCAAGGGGCGCCGGCAGCCGTTCTCCATCGTTTTTTATTCTGAGAAAGGGAGATGGTAGCGGAATTGGGCATTTTGGAGGATGTAAGCGGCGGTTTCTTCGTAGTCTTTGGGGCTGCGAATCAAGCGATCGAAGTATTCTTTCTGCCAAAGGGCACCGCGGCGGTTTAGCAGCCGATTAATGGCGTTGGAGGTGAAACTTTTGAGGGAGTGAATGATACCCGGCAGAGAATACTCTTCGTAGGGAAGTATTATAAAATGAATATGATTGGGCATCACGACATAGTCGAAGAGTTCATAGCGCACTCCGTCGAAATGGCGCAGAGCTTCAACGATGATCCCTATGCAGTTCGGGTGCCGCAGCACGCATGAGCCATAGCCGGCGTCTAACCATTTCTGGCATTCGGTCTGGAGCTTTTCATATTCCGCGAGATCGGCATCCGTCCACGGCTGAGGATGCGACTGATACCAGTCGGCGAGACTGTCGGCAAACTCTGCGATCTTGGATTGGGGGAGAGAGTCGGCGAGGCGGAAGGTGATGTATTGGAGTACGCCGTCCTGCTGCCAGTGAGGGATATCGCGGTGAAAAGTGATTTCAGCCGGCCGATGTTTATTGAAGCACATCGAGACATCAACTTCGCGGCCATTGCCGGAACAATAAAATTCACCAAGTGGCGACGACATATCGTAAAAGGTTATAGATTAATAATTAATGGGTTATACAGCAAAGTTAAGGAGAGTTGCGCAGACAGTGAAATTTTCATAATACTAATTTTTACCAAGAGTAAAAAATGCCAAGAGGCGGAGTTAGGAGCGGAAGCCGCCGCTCCTAAACCATGCTGCCGGCCACCCCGAATAAATGCCGGACGCGATAGCAGGAGCCTTCCATGGCCATCGCTCTTACCCTCTGCGGCCGGACACGACGACGCCCCGGCCTGTGAGGGTCGGGGCGTCGGATATCGGGGAGCGGCGGGTGGCCGCTATGTTACGGATTTTTGCCGCGGGATTACTTGCGGATCACCTTGACGGTGCGGAGAAGCTGTCCGTCGCGGGTCACTTTCACGAGGTATACACCGGGCTGACCGAGAGCGATGCTCACGTTCTGGCCTGCCACTACGTTGACGGCCTTCTGGGCGGCAAGCATGCCGGCCATGTTGTAGACCTCGACGGTGTAAGCGCCGTCGGCGTCAAATTCAACGAAGAGAGCGTCTTCGACCGTGTAGGTGGTGAAGCCTTCGCCATCCTGGCCGATCTCGCCGATACCCTGGGTGCTGTCGCTCACTTTCACTACCGGATAGTCCATCGTGGCTTCGCCGTGGCCGTTGGCAAGACGGAGCTTCACGGAGTAGTCGCCGGCTTTGGTCCAGCTCAGTGTGGCGGATCCGCTTTCACCCGTACCGCTGCCGTTGATCTCGGCGCGGCGAGTTTCCCATGTCGGGGTTGTGACAACGGGATAGGCGGTGCCTGCGATGAAGGGGCAACCTACGAGATAGGTTGGCTGGCCGACAACGCGGGTGTTGGAGTTCTCACCCTGAGAGGGGATCTCGCACCAGTAGGCTTTCGGAGTCTTGTTGGTGGCGTTAGCGCCGGTGGCGCCGACGAAGCCGTAGTCGCTTGCCGGTTCATTTTCAAGATCCCAGTAGCCGAGCACTTCGGCGGGCAGGTTGCTTTTGTCGAGGCCTTCCATTGATTTCTTCACGTCGTCGTCTGTCATGGCTTTGCCCCATACCTGGAAGTCGTCGACGCAGCCCTTGACGGCGGAGATATCCTGCGAGCTGCCGCCGAAGCTGATCCACATACCGTCGGTGATAGGATAGGTGGTGGAAGTGAAGGTGGGTTCGTAGGTGTTTTCACCGTAATCGGCGCCGGAGATTTTCTTAGCCACAGTTACAAGGTGGCTCCATACACCGCCGCATTTGTTTTCGAAGTCGCTCTTAAGGCAGGAGCACCATTCGGAAACCATCTGCTTCTTGCCGTTGATGTAGAAGTGGCTGCGTATCTGCTGCGAGCTGTTGTATTCAAACACGATAGCTACGTGAGTCCATGCGCCGACGTCGACTTTGGCGTCGTTGTAGCGGTAGAACATACGGCGACCCTCTGTGCCGGGACCCACACGCCAGCCGTAGCCGGTGTCGATACCGTCGTAGATGAAGCGGCCTTCGTCGTTGATACGGCTCCAGAAAAAGCCCCAGTTGTTGTAAGGCCATCCGCCGTTGATACGGTCTTCGACGGTGATGAAGTTGGAGCGGCCGGTCGGGAGTTCGTTGTATTTGATCCAGGCTGCGACAGAGAATGACTTGTAGCTGCCGAGGCCGATTTCGCCGCACTGCACGCCGAACCAGTTTTCGTTGAGGTCGATGCCGCGTGACGAAGATCCGTCGGCCGGACGACCGGTATAGGAGAGCGTCTTGGTGTCGTTGACCTTGATCTGGACGGGTGAGGCGTCTGACGATGTTGTGGTACCGTCAATGGCGAGGCTGTAGATTTCAGGGAGAGCGCCCACGGCGTTCGAAGAGATGGCGATGTAGCGCGGGAATTCCTGCGATGTCGAGCCGGAGGTTACGGTGAGGTTATAGGCGCCGATGCCGTCAAGGCCGGGGCATTCGACGGACACGCCGCTGCCCGACCACAGGGTGGCGCCGGCCTCGTCGGTGATGGTCCATGTGGCGGAAGCGTGAACGGGATCGGCAAACGCGAGCACGAACGATTCGCCGGGCTTGATGATGCTCTTGCTGATGGTGATATCATCGACGGTCTTATAGGCCGGGAGGGTCAGATAGTCGGTCCAGGTGATATCGCTCTCCGATTTGGTGTCGACAGAGAGGGCGCTGACGCCGAAACGCATTTTCTTGGTGCCGCTGTTGTCGACGGGAGCTGCAAAGATGATGCCGGCCCATGATGTGGTGAGACCCATGTTGACGGCTTCGCCGCCTTCCTGCTGTGCCCACATGCGGAACATCGAGGTGTTCACGTCGGAGTTGTAGCAGGGTTCATCGCTGGCTTTGCTGTTGGCCATTTTCCAGATGAGCTTGGCATCAACGCCCGAGTTGTTGTAGGCAAGCACCTTCGAGAGAGTGATCTGAGGAGCGGCGGGAGTGGCAAAGTTGTCGTTGCGCGACACTTCAAGACCGCCGAGAAGGAGTTCGAGGTTCTCGGCATTGGTGAATTTGAGAGCGATCACACCCATGGTGGTGAAGCGTGAGCCGATCGACACTTCCTTGGTGATCCAGCCATCATTGAAGCTCTGGTCCTCGAGGTCTTCGCAATCGGCTTTATTGATCAGTGGGAGTGTCTTGCCGGGGTCTTTGCCGGGGGCTGAAGTGCTGTTGAAGCATAAGGCAACATCCGAAGAACCGCCGAGCACCTTGAATGTCACACGGACTTTGGTAGAGCCGTCGACCGTGAAATTGGTTTTGAAAAGATGGAGGAATTCGGTGTCGGCCGTACCGCTGACTTTAAGGCACGAACCGCCTACATAGGCATCTTCCCAGGTGAAGACTGCATTCATTTTCTGGTCGCTGGCCTGCAGGCTTGTCGAGCGGCCGCCCATCCATGTGGGAGCAAACCAGAAGCGCCATGTCGGCATATAGTCCTGAACGCCGATGTTATACCATTCGTTGTCGTTCATGCGTTCGCCTTTCCAGTTGAGGAAACCGCCGTTGCCGAGGTTGAAGAAGGTGTAGAACGGCTCTTTGGTGAGATCCCAGCTGAGAGTGGAGCGAGCCGAAACCATGCTCGACATACCGGCCCATGTAGAGTTGGGACGGTGAGTGCGGTTGAGCGTGGGTGTCAGCTTGATGGCCGGGTTGCGGGGGCCGTTGCCGAACCATGTCTCGATCTCTTCCTGATAATAGGCGGCCTTTGCCGACTCAGAACTACCCTTGGCATAGCGGCCTTCCCAGAACATGTTGACCATGTGGGCGCCCCACAGACCGATCGAATACTGATAGTCCTTGACAAGATCATAGTTTGAACCCGATTTAGGCTCGCCGCCCTGCATGTTCATGCCGGCATAGATATAGAACGGACTTTTCTTATTGTTTTTTGCTATCTGAATCGAGCTGGTCATCGTCGACACACTGTTCCAGTTGTAGTTCAGGAACAGCGAAGCACCCTGGAAGATGCCTGTGAAGCGGCTGATGCCCGTATCGAATGCGTTGCCGCCGCCATCGCAGACGCCGGCATACCACATCACTTCCCAGAGGGGGTTGCGGTCGGCCATATAGGTCTTAAGTCCGTTGTGGAAATTGACAAGGCCGAGTGAGGTTGCGCCCGGGCTGCCCCATTCCGAGTTGTAGCCGAGGCCGTCCTGGCCGAAATAATAGAGGAATTTGCCGACTTTTTCGGCTCCGAGAGTCGTCATCTTGCTGATGCAGTTGCGCCAGGCGGTGGTGTAGTTAGCAAAGGGGATGCCGGCAACGCCGTGTGTGCCGACACCGTTCTTGTGAGCCACGTCGGCAAAGACGCCGGGCGTGAAGCCGAAGGGTGCGTTCCAGTTGCCGTAGTTGTCGATGTAGCTCCACATCGAGAATGTCTCACCGTCAAAAATGCCGTCGGGAAGAGCGTTGAGCTTGACGCCCGAACGATGTTCCGTGCCGATGGGCACCCAGAATTCGACACGCTTGTCGGTGCCGGCACCAGTGGATGCATCATACTGTGTGAGGCCGGGGTAGACCTGCGTACTGACGTTGTAGAAACGTTCTTTGGGCTTCACACGCGAGATGAAGAAATTGGCATCTTCCCACGTGCTGCCGTTGATCGTAATGGCGCCGTTGTTGTTGGTCCATTGCTCGACGTAGCTGCCAAAGTCTGACGATTCGGGCCATGTGACATAGCCTTCGCCGAGCTTCTGTGCTGCCGCCGGCATTGTAGCCAATGCGAGCGAAGCTGCATAGAGTAAAGCTTTTTTCATTTAAGGTTTTTTAATTAATTGGTTTATTTCCAAAGATTTGGCTTCCAAAATCATAACAAATGAAACGTGACGGGAGAGCGCGTCAACGGCTCCCACGCCTAATTTCGTGTAAAGTTACATTAATTTTACATCATGCGGCCCATATCAATCGGCTTATTCGGTGGCACTCGAACGTTAAAAATAATTAATGCCGCATGGCGGCGGCATGGCCGGTGAGTGGCGTTAATGACTTTAAGGACTTTAAGGACTTTAAGGGCGTTAATGACGTTAAGGTCATTAAGGTCATTAAAGACTTTAAGGTCTTTAAGCCCGAGTGGCACCAAAAGAAACGGGGGGCGCCTTGGGCGCCCCCCGTTGAGGACAGGATATTCTGTTATATCGGATTATCCGGTTGGATTATTTGCTGAGCACTTTGACGGTGCGGAGTGCCGAGCCGTTGACTGAAGCTTTCACGAGGTAGACGCCGGGAGCGCCGAGGGTGATGCGGGCGTTCTGGCCTGCAACGGCTGTGAGCTTCTTGGAGCCTACGAGCATGCCTGCGGCATTGTAGACTTCAACGTCGTATGCGCCGTCCTGGGCAAATTCAAGGAAGAGGACGTTGTCGACGGTGTAGGCGTTCATGTCGGCGCCGTCGCCGTAGATGTCGTCAATACCCTGAGTGTTGTCGGTGACAACAAATACGGGGAAGTATTTGGTGTCGCTGCCGTAGTTGTTCTGGAGGGTGAGGCTCACTTCGTGGTCACCGGCGTTGACAAACTTGACGTTAGCCGAACCGGCTTCGTCTTCACCGCCTGCGCGTGAAGCGATCTTTGTGAACTGAGTCTTGCGGTCGGAGTCTTTCCAGACAGCTTCGGTGACAACGGGATAAGCCGTACCGGAGAGGAAGGGGCAGCCGGGAGTGTAGGAAGAAGCGTAGGTTTCGATTCTCTTGGCGCCTTCGGTGCTCGAGGTGTTGTTGACCCATTCGTGGGTATAGCAGGGAGCCAGATTGGATCCGAAGCCGTTGTTGGCGTTGTCGGAATCAGCGTCGGATTCGAAGTCCCAGAGACATGCAAGGCCTGAAGGCACGTTGCTGCGTGTGATGCCGGCCATGGACTGTTTAACTTCGGCCTGGGTCACGGCTTTGTTCCAAACCTGGAAGTCGTCGCAGATACCGTCGATGGATTTGCCCTGGAAAACCGTACCGCCGAAGAGCACATAAGAGGCGTCGGCACGTGTGGCGCTGATCCTCGGACACCATTCGTCGGTGGTCTTGTCGCGATAGAGCCATTCGCTTTCGGCCTTGTTCTGGCCGGTTTTGGTCTGATACCATGAAGATTCCTGTTTAACGCCGTTGATGTAGAGGAGGCAGCGGAATGCGTTGCCGTCTTTCTCAAACACCATCATGATGTGTGTCCATACACCGGCCTGGATCTTGGTGTTGGGGAATGAGTAGTGGAGCTCACCGGGCTGTGATGTGTCGGAGTTGTTGCCGCGGAACGTGAATTTGAGCGAGCCGTCGGCCAAGCCGTGGTTCCAGCACCAGCCCCATTCATTCTGAGGCCAGCCGTCGTTTTTGTTGACGATGTTGATGAAGTTCCATTCTCCGTCGGGGATGGCATTGAATTTGAACCAGCCGCCTACGGAAACCGAAGAGGTCGAGGTGATGCCGAGCTGACCGATGTTGGCGCCGATCCAGTGGTTGTTGAGCGAGAGGGCACGCGAAGCCGAGCCGTCGGCGGGACGGCCGGTGTAGCTGAGTGTGGGAGAGTCGGTGAGATCGATAGCGATGTCGTCGCCGTTTTCGTCAACTTCGTTGCCGCCCACTCTTGTGGTGTAGACCTGAGGCAGTGCGCCCACTTCTTCAGAAGAAACCTGAACGAAGAATCCGAAGGTGCGTTCGTTGGCAGTGCCTGCATCGAGCACGAGGTCGTAACCGCCCTGAGCGAGGCCGTCGGGCACGTCGAGGCGTACGCCTGTACCGCTGGCAACGGTACTGCCGGAGTTGTCTTTAAGGGTCCATGTCGACGAAGCGTGGCGGCTGTCGAGATAGTAGCATGAGAAGCCTTCGTTAGGCTTGATCATCTTCTTGGAAACTTCAACGTCGTTGGAGGCGACATAGCTGCCTTTGGACATATAGTTGCTCCATGTGATGTCGCTTTCATTCTTGGTGTCGAGCGAGAGGGCGCTGACGCCGAAACGGATCTTCTTGGAGCTGTCGGTGTTGGGAGCGCGGAAAGCGATGGCAGCCCATGAGGTGGTGGCGCAGATAAACTGGGGATCGCCGCCTTCTTCCTGGCTGTAAACGCGGAAGAACGAAACGCCCTTGTCGAGGTTGTAGACGGGAGTGCCGGCGTTGCGGCCTTCGTCGTTGTCCATTGTCCAGATGACCTTGGCATCAATGCCGGTGTAGGTGTTGGCAAGGATCTTTGTGGTTTTGAGCTGTGGAGCTGTGGGAGCGGCGAAGTTTTCGGTGCGCACGATTTCGAGACCGCCGAGGAGCATCTCGAGGTTTTCAGCGTTGGCAAACTTCAGGCCGACGACACCGAGCGTGGTGAGACGGGTCGGGATGGTGACCACTTTTGTTGTCCAGCCAGCGGCGCCTTCTTTATAAGAGTTATTCTCGATATCGGCGCAATCGGCGGCGGTGATCATCTCACGTTCCTGACCTTTGGTGCTGCTTGAGCTGCTGAGCATTACGCTGATGTCAGCCGAGCCGCTGAGGATCTTGAACGTGAGGCGTACCTTTGTCGATGTGTTGACCGGGAAATTGGTCTTGAAGAGATGGAGATATTCTTCGGAGCTGGTGCCGGCAATACGGAGGCATGAACCGCCCACATAGGCATCATCCCATGTGAAGTTGGCGCTCATGTGAACGTTGGAAGCCGAGACGTCTTTGTTCATCCATGAGTCGGCAAACCAGAAGCGCCAGGTGGGGAGGAAGTCCTGGATACCGAGGTTGTACCATTCGTTGTCGTTGACGCGGTCGCCTTTCCAGTTGAAGAAAGCGCCGTTGCCAAGGTTGAAGAAAGTGTAAAAGGGCTCTTTGGTGAGATCCCAGCCGAGAGTGGAGCGGGCGCTGACGGAAGCGGAGATGCCGGCCCAGTTGGCGCGAACTACAGGCTGACCGATGTTGGCGAGTGTGCCGCGGATAGCGGGGTTGTGGTTAACGTTGGTGTACCAGTCCTCGGTGGCGCTCAGATAATATTTCTGAACAGCTTCGGATGTGGTACCGCCCACGCCATGTTCTTTCCAGAACTGGTTGACCTGGTGCGAACCCCAGATACCGATTGAATACTGGATGTTTTTAAGGACTGCGAAGTGACCGCCGTTGTCGCTGGATGAACCTTCCTGGTTCATACCTGCATAGAGGTGGAACGGGTTGCGACCCATGTTTTTGGCGATGCCGGGGGCAGTGCTGTAGTAGGTGGAGTTGTTCCAGTTGTAGTTAAGGAAGATCGAAGAGCCCTTGAAGATACCCTGGTTGGAGCTGAGGCCGGTATCGAATGCAATAGAGCCGTAATCGTTTGTACCGCCGTACCATACATTCTCGAAGATGGGGTTGCGGGTCGACATATAGGAGTAGAGTCCGTCGTGAAGCGTACGGATTTTGGGGACGATCGAGCCGCCGCTGGAGAACTCGGAGTTGTAGCCGAGGCCGTCGACACCGTGATAATAGAGGAATTTGCCTACTTCATCAGAGGTAAGGTTTCCGATTGAATTAAGCTGATTGGCCCAGTCGGTGGGAATCGGGCCAAAAGGAATCGAAGCGACGCCCGACATGGCGACACCGTTTTTATGGGCTGCGTCGGCAGCTGCACCGATCACCCATCCGTAGGGCATCGTCCAGTTACCGTAGTGGTCGACATAGCTCCACATCGAGAAAGCCTCGGAGTCGAAAACGGCATTGGGGAGGGCGTTGAAATCAGGGGTACCGATGGGCACCCAGTTGATGTAGCGTTTGTCAGTAGCGTTCTGATTTGAGCTACTGTACTGCGTCATTTCGGGATAGATCTGAGTGGTGGTGTTGTAGAAGCGTTCTTTCGGCTTTACGCGCGAGGTGAAGAATTCTTCGTCTTCCCAAGTGCTGCCGTTCATCGTGATGGTGCCCGCTCCGCCATTCCATGCGGAAACGTAGGTCGACAGCTCGGTCGACTGCGGGAACACAACATAGCCTTCGGCCAGCTTCTGGGCGGACGCTGCACCTGCGACGAGGAGCGTACTGCACAAGAAGATAGATTTTTTACTCATGTTGATGTTAGTTTATTAGTTAATTTAAGGTGTTGCAATTAAATGATAATGACGCGCGAAAACCGGCAATAGCCCGGCAACAGCCGGCCGTAAGCCGTGTTCATATCGGCAAATATAAGAAAAAGATCGGGATAAATCAATATTTTTTTTATCCCGCTCTTTTTTTATCGACTTTCGGCGGGTGATTCAAGGCCCAAGCACAATGATGTTAAGCATTTTTAACATCTTAAAAGCCTTTGATAGAGTCACGTCGCGAAATTTCGGATTTGCTTAAGGATTCCTGAAAATCAGCCGTAAATTGTAAGATTAGTGAATGTGTAACGGAGTCCGTCAGGCGTTTCGAAGTAACCGCTGATGGTGTAATTGCCATCGCCGTTGTCGACGATAGTGACATTGTAGGTGCAGCCATCGATCGGGTTGTCATAGTCGCCATTGATGAACAGCGAACCGTCGGAAGCGGCGAATGTACCTACTTTGATGCCATTGGTGACGAAATCGAAGTCATAACGCGAATCATCCGTAACTACCGAGAGCTCGAGGATGTCGGGAAGATCGTCAAGGAATGCCATCGTCACACCTTGGAATGTAACAACGTCGTCGGTGAATTCAATACCCGAAAGTTCCTGAACTTCAATTGTACGGGTAATGGTGTATTCGCCCGGGATGCCGGCGGTGATGGTGTAGGAACCGGCAGCGATGGCGCTGACAGTGGCGCGGCGGCTGTCAGAGGGATCGACGGTGATTCCGAGACCGGCGGGATCGGAAGAGATCCACTGGAGGGTCTCGCCTTTGTAAACGCCGATGGGGCTGTCGGGCTGAGAGTGCATGGTGACGTCGAGAGCGGCGACGACGGAATTACCGACGAGGATCTTCGGCGTTTCGGGAGCGCTCCATTCTGAGGGCTCACCCCATGCGATGGTCTTGATGCGGTCATGAACTTTTACTCGGACAGACTTCTCTTTGTCGAGCGACTTGAACGTAAGGGTGACTTCGCCTTCCTTGAGAGGAGTGAACTCGCGGCGTGTACCGTCGGCAGATCCGCGCGCTTCAACCTTAAGCACCGAAGGATCGGAGCTTGTGACCTCGGGGATATGGAATGCAAACGATGCATCGGGGTCGGTCACGGCGTAGATGTTGAGCGGTGTGCCGATGTAAGCTTCTATGAGTTCGTTGTCGGCATATTCATGATAGGCGGGGTCGGGGTCGTCCTCGTTGAGGATCATGTTGGAGAGCACGACATCGTTGACGGGATATTCAGTGTTGAAGTCGAGCACTGTGATGTCGCAGAGGAATTCCTGCGGCTCGGTGTCGGAGTCGATGCAAGAGCCGGGGATGGTGAACTTGATGCGGGTGAATCCGGTGCGTATGCCGGAGCGTACCTTCAGATAGGAAACATAGCCCGAGGTGTAGTTTTCGTCTATGAACATCTCTTCGGCGAGCACGGAGCTGCCGTCGAGTTCCCAGGTGAAGTAGCCGGCTTTTTCAGCTGCGATAGCGTTGGGGATATCAACCCTACTGTTGGAGGTGATGAGGCCGATGCAGACGCCCACGAGGTGCTCGGAATTGAGGTCGAGCGACACGGTTTCGAGGCGGGGTTTGATGTTGGAGGGAGTCTGGATGCCGGGACCCGGACGCATGGTCACACCGTTCTGCTGATACTCAAGACCTGCCGTGATGAGCGGGAAGATGATGAGCTCGGTGGAGTCGGCTTTCTCAAGTTCGACTTCGCCCTCGGCATTACGCTGAGTGAGGGTGAGCTTGCAGACTGCCTTACCGGTGAGACGGGGAGCCTGGAACACAACGCCTACGCGCGAGTTCTCGCGGTCGATGAAAATAGGCGTTTCGGCCGAGGGGGTGAATTTATCTTCGCCGGGGACGAGCAAACTGGGATCGGACACCGTTTCGATCATACGGAAGCTGTAGGAAACATCATAGTCGTCGATGACGTTGATGGGGTTGATGTCGAACCAGCAGGTATCGGCGAAGTTTTCAAAATAGGTCGACATCTGTTCGCGCTCGGCGGTGATGGTGTTGTCGTCGAGAGTGTTGCGGCCTATGGTAACCGTAGTCACGGCATACATGCCGTTTTCAAGCGTAGCTCGGATAACGGTGCTCTTGCCCTGCGAGCCCGGGAGAGCCTTTAAGCAAAGCACGCCGGTGGGTTCGTAGAGATATTCAGGGTTGGCATTGTCGCCGGGAGTTGTCACATCGCCCGATTCGTCGCGTTCGGCGGCCGTAGCTTCGGTATCCTCGCCGCCCTCATCGGGGCTTCCGGGATCTTCGGGAGCCACGTAATCGGGGTTTTTGATGCGTTTGAGCTGCGGGACGATAGAAACGACCGACTGATCGTCGACGCTCCAGGTGACTTCGCAGGGGATATTGTCGCCGCTTGCGTTGGTTACAGCGGCAGTAAGGGGTATGGAGTCGCCGACAAGCATTGAAATGTCGGTCTGACCCATCGTGATATATACGGCGTCGGCACCGGAGAGGGTGGCATCTTCCTTACAGGAAGTGAAAGCCCCGGCAACGGAAAGCACAGCCGCACCGATAAATAACTTATTAACGAATTTCATTGTCTGCAAGAAAATTAAAAGTTTTGGGGAATATACTGACCGTTGGCGTCTTTAGCCCATGTTGCTGAGCGTACGTCCCAGAACACGCGTGTGCCGCAGTCCTGAGTGCCGCCGAGGAGCTCGGTAGCCTGCTGGATTTCAGCGCCGTTGTTGGCATCCTGAACAAACGAGCAGCGGCGGATCTGCATTTCGGTGTCGACGTTGGTCATGTTGTTGATCTTGACAGGGAACAGACGGGGATAGCCGGTGCGGCGGAAGTTGGCCCAAGCCTCGGCTCCCATGGGGAAGTTGGCTATATATTTCTGAGTGATGATCTTTTCGAGTTTGACCTCCTGAGTGTCGCTCTCGTTCCATTTCACGCCGATGGAAACGCGGCCATCGATATCGTTGACACGGTTGTAGTAGTCGCGATAGTTGACCACGGGGAGATTGTCGGAAGCGAGGTAAGCGTCAACCTTATCCTCGACACCCCATTCCTGGAATGAAACACGGATAGCGGCTTCGTAGAGTTCCTGAGCGGTGCCGCCCATGTTCCAGCCGCGGAGAGCGCCTTCGGCACGGAGGAGTGTGGCTTCGGTGCGTTTGAAGATAGGCTGTTTCATGTACTGCTGACGACCGGAGAGTTTGGCGAAAGGACCATAGCCGCCCTTGTCGGGGCCGCCGGTATCTTCCATGTAGAGACCGGAGCGCACGCCGTAGACACCGCGGGGTGCGGCCTGGCCGGCAGCGTTTTTGATCTCATATTCGTTGTTGTCGAACCATTCGTTGAGCAACGGCGATTTGAAGTGCTTGAGGATGTTTTCAAGCGAAGCGTTGAGGCGGATATCGTTCCAGGAGTTGCCGATGAAGTACCATACGTTCTGGTGCGTGGTCATGTGGTAGGCGATATCGCGGTCGTCGGTTGGCAGAAGCACACCGATTTCGTCGTTGACGGCTTCTTCAGCGATGTTTTTGGCAACAAAGGGTTTGGAGTCGGGTCCGTAGACGGGATCGGGATCGACATAGTCGACCATGTTCATGGCCATGCGGAGCTTGATACAGTTGGCAAGCTTAACCCAATAGCGCCAATCCCAGTTGGTGAAAGTCATTTCGGCATCGGTGCCTTCCACGCGCTGGAGTTCGCCGGGACCGGGCTGTTTCTCCTTAAGTGTGGCAATGGCTTCGTCGAGGTCGGCGAGGACGAGCTTGTAGACGTCGGGGCCGGCTTCATAATTGATGGGGCGGGTACGCTTCTGTGCGCGGGTGTCGGTGAACTGCATCACACCGTAGGCATCGACGATCTCATGAGCCACATAGGCCTCGCAGATGAGGGCGATGGCGCGCCATTCGGGGCGTTCCTGAAGGTATTTGTTGCCGTCCTCGTCGGTATATTGAGCCACATTCCATGAGAAGATGGCATCCTTGAGGTAGGCAAAGGCACGGGCGTCGGCCGGACCGGTGATGTAACCGTTGTCGTCGGTGTAGAGGGTGGCGAGGGCGGGGCCGAAGGCAAAGTTGGCCTTGGTAGTCGTCCAGTAGCCGGCATAGTTGTCGATGGAGTTGGCGCGGATATACTGATAGTCGTGGGGCTGCCAGTTGAATCCTTTGCCGGGATAGTTGATAACGAAACGGAGGCCTCGGATCATCTGGCGTTCGAGAGCGTCCATGTCGGTGGAGCCGAGGTTTTCCTCGCTGCCGGAGTTGGGGTCGTCGGCAATCCAGGGATAGGGCTTGAGCTCATCACCGCAAGAGGAGAGCACCGACATTCCGGCAATGGCAGCGATGCAAGCCGATATAATAGTTTTTTTCATTGTTTCAGGAAATCTGCTGATTAGAAGTTAAATTTCAAAGTGATGCAGTAGGAGCGGAGTGTCGGGAGCGCATAGGAGTCGATACCGGAGTAGCCGTTGGCTGCTGATACAGAGATGTCGGGATCGACGGGGGAGTCTTTGTAGAGGAAGAATGCGTTCTTAACCGAGAACTGTGCCGTCATGCCTTTGGACTGGCCGAAGAGGTTGGGCAGCGAGTAGGAGAGAGCGATGTCGCGCATGCGGAAGTTGGTAGCATTGTAGACATGATCCTCCATAGGATTCTGACCGACGGTTTCGAAATATTTCTGAACGGAGATTTTGCGTCCGGATCCGTCGGGGAGATACATCAGGTAGATGGGCTGACCGTTGGAGCCGACAGCCATGAGGTTTTCGGGATCGGCTTCGGCAGCGAGACGGGCTTCGCCCGAGCGGGTCGAGATACCGTAGCGGTCAAGGTCAGGTTCGGTGAGCGACATCACTTTACCGCCGATGCGGCCGTCGATGAGGAAGTAGAGGGTGAAGTTTTTCCAGGTGAAGGTGTTGCTCCATCCGAGGGTGTAGGGCGAAGCGGTGTTGCCTACTTTGGTTTCATAGAGGCCGGATGCCATTGTGGGCACGGCGTTCTCATAGTCGATATAGGTGTTGCCGCTGGCGTCGGTCTTTTCATAGCCTGAAAGAACGATATGGCCGTTGGCGTCGCGTTTGAACGAGTTGACATAGATGTCGCCGAACTTACCGCCTTCGAGATATTTGATGTGGAAAGCCTTCGGACCTACTTCATAGATGTAGGGAAGACCGTTGTCCTGCATGTAAGTTTCGAGGATCTTGTTGTCGTTGTAAGCGAAGTTGACGTTGGTCTGCCATGTCCAGTCTTTGTTGATGGCCCAGCGGTAGCCCATGGAGATCTCGACGCCGGTGTTGCGGATCTTACCGGTGTTGACGGGTTTGGATTCGCCGTTGGCGGTGGAGATGTAGAGGAACTGGTTGCGGAGTGTCGAGTTGTAGTATGTGAGGTCGACGTTGAACTTGTTGTTGAACATCCAGGCGTCGATACCGGTCTCGAATGCCGTTGTGGTCTCGGGCTTGGGATCGTCGAATGTAGGCGGTTTTGTGGAGAGCGAACCGTCGGAGAAGCTCATTGACTGACGGGCGAAGAGCGTGTTGGGGACGGCGTTACCTACAACGGAGTAGCTGCCGCGCCATTTCAACTGGTCGAGCCAGGGGGCAGCCTTGTAGTCCTGATTGAAGAATTTGTCGATAAGGACGTTGGCGCCGAACGAATAGTAGCCGAACGATTTGTAGTCGCCTTTTTCGGTGAACTGCTGGAATGCCTGGCACCAGTCACGGCGATAAGAACCGTCGAGATAAACTTTGTCGAAGAGGCCTACGGAAACTGTACCGAAGAGGGCTGATGACCAGTCGGTGTAGTCCCAGGAGTCGGAAGCGCTTGTCGAAGAGCCGTTGGGGTTCGAGGGACGGTAGTTGCGGTTGTTCTGCGGAACGAAGGCGTTGGGTATACCGGAGGTATCGATGCCTGTGACGATGGTTGTCGAGCGTGAGTAGTGACGGGTGAAGCTTCCGCCGAGAGCTACGTTGACGTCGATCTTGTCATTGAAACGGTCGTTCCAGGTGAACATATGGTCGTTGTAGATATCGGAGGTGCGTGAGTTGCTCGAATAGTATTTACCGCCTTTGTAGTCCCAGCCTGCGCGGAACATTGTGGCATATTCTTCATTGAGCGAGTTGTCGAATACCATGTCGACGCTGAAGCGGGTCTGGTATTTGAGGTTTTTCCAGATTGTCCAGTCGAGGGTGAGGTTGCCGAGGATACGGTCGCGTTTCACCTGGTCGTTGACCATGTTCTGTACCCACCAGGGGTTGTTGAGGTAATCGATGTTCCAGTTCCATGTCTGGATGGGCTGACCGACGAGTTTGGGGTTGCCTTCGGCGGGGTCGTTGACGAGGTAGTCGCTGGCGGTGCCGAGGTGGCGGTAGTTGTTTTTCCAGTAGCGCATGTCGACGTCGGCCGGTGTACGGTAGAGGGCGAACAGACCGGAAAGAGCTTTACCTACAACGGGGGAGTTTTCAGTTTTCTGGTGGATCCAGTTCAACGAAGCCGTCACGTTGACTCTCTTGTTGAAGAGCGAGAACGACTCTTTGAGCATGACGTTGTTACGAGTGAACTTGTTGCGCGGGATGATACCGTCCTGATAGGTGTTGTTGTAGGAGAAATAGGTGCGTGACATCTCAGTGCCGCCCGAGAGGGTGATGCCGTTGTTGAGGGTGACGCCGGTCTGGAAGTAGTCCTTGACCGATTCGCGCGCGCCGTTCATGAGCCAGGGATAAGCGGCCACTTCATCGGCGGTGCGGGTGCCTACGCGGGGACCCCATGCAGCCCATGTCTTGGCATCGGTGATGCCGTAGTATTGCTGCTGTTTGGGATACATTGCTATGCGGTCGATGGAAGTCGACGACGATATGTTGACGTTGACGGTGCCTTGGGCGCCCGATTTGGTGGTGATGACGATCACACCGTTGTTGGCGGCCGAGCCGTAGAGTGCCGCGGCGTTCGGGCCTTTCAGCACGGTCATGTTCTCGATATCCTCAGGGTTGATGGTCGACAGAAGGTCGTCGCCCGATTTGCCGCCGCCCATGTCGATACCGTCGGTCATCTGGCTGCCCATACCGTTGGTCATGGGCACACCGTCGATTACGATAAGCGGCTGGTTGGAGCCGAGGATGGAGGTGGAACCACGGAGGACGATACGCGAAGCGCCACCGCCGGCACCGGAGTTGTTCGGGGTGATGGTGAGGCCGGCGCTCTTACCCTGAAGAGCGTTGACGAAGTTGGTTTCCTTGATACGGGTCACCTCATCGTTTTTGATGGTCTGCACGGCGTAGGTAAGGGTTTTCTCCTCACGTTTGATACCCATGGCGGTCACGACGACGTCGCCGAGCATCTTCGAGTTGAGCTCCATAGTGAACTCAATGGGCTGGCCCTGCCAGACCACTTCGGCGTCTTTGTAACCCACAGACGTGATTTTCAACTTGGTGCCGGGCTTGACATTGGCGATGGAGAATTCACCGTCGATGTTTGTAGCTGAACCCTGTGCGGGATTGTTGGCAACACGCACAGATGCACCGATCATCGGATCGCCGAATTCATCCAGGATGACACCGGTCGCAGCGTTAGCCGTGGGGGCGGCGGCAGCAGGCGCCGGAGCCGCATAGGCCGGCATGGTCCAAACCATGGCGCCCATGAGGGAAACAGCGATGATAATTTTGCTTACTGATTTGATTGGTTTTAGCATAAGGTAAATATAATTACTATTTGATTTTCCTTGATTGCGATATGATAATGGCCCCTTTTTACAGACTGGGTTAGCACAGTGATTTACAGAGATTTAAGGCCAAACTGACGGCGTGCAGTCAACCCTGCTTAGCGTATAGACAAGGCTAAAATGCACGACGGCAACAAACTAAATCCTCACAAAGATATGAAATTTGTTTTTAGATTCGGTGCTATTTTATTAAAAAAATTTCACGAAAGATGCAGATTTAACAATCCGGACTTAGATTAAGTTAACACTTAAGAATCGGAGATCGGCGCCCCACACATTATTATATATAGAGAATACTTATAAGAATTAATAAGATTTATAAAAGCCCCTCCACTCTCAGCTCCAAGCAAAAAATGAGGTGCACTTCTTCACAGAAGCACACCTCCCTCATAACCAAAATTCAAGTATATATGTATTGTCTAACAAAACATTGGATATAAAACGTCCGTGTTGTAAGTTATTCTATGACAAAAAAAAACGGCCGGCTGCTTTGCCGGGCGGCAATCAATTATATAAACAAAGTTGCGGGATTGGAGCCACCGGCCGACAAAAGGCCGGAAACGGGAAAGGCTACGAAAACGAAGCATATGCACTGTCGTGTGTCGGGCGGATGTGATTGGTCATCCCCGGATCCCTGCATGGTCGATTATAGATGATTGCAATGCAAAGTTACGCATAATTCGCTGATTGGCAATAAAGTCAGTGCAAAAAGAAATTAAAGAATCTAAATGCGGATTTTAACAATTGAGGGAGGGCGAGAAATGGCGAGAGCATGTGCTGATCGAGAGACGAGGGGTTGACGGAGGCGGAATTTTTCTTTAAATTTGCAGCGATCAAAACGACAAGCCTATGACCGACAGCAGCAACACCGGTGGAAAGACACCGCTGATAGGGATGAGTCTGACACAACTGAGCGCCGTGGCAGCCGAATGCGGCATGCCCCGCTTCGCCGCCCGCCAGATGGCGCGATGGCTTTATGTGAAACGCGCCACCGACATCGATGCGATGACCGATCTGTCGCTCGTCGCCCGCCAGCGGCTGAAAGAGCGCTACACCGTGGGACGGCAGGCACCCAAGCTGCGCACGCTCTCTGCCGACGGCACCGCAAAATATCTCTTCGAGGGTGTGGGCGGCCGCGATGTGGAGGCCGTGATGATTCCCGACGGCGACCGCGCCACGCTGTGCGTGAGCTCGCAAGCCGGATGCAAGATGAACTGCCGCTTCTGCATGACCGGGCGCCAAGGCTTCCACGGCCAGCTCACTACGGCGCAGATCATCAATCAGGTGATGAGCATCGACGAAGCCGAAAGCCTCACCAACATAGTGTTTATGGGCATGGGCGAACCGATGGACAACCCGCAGGCAGTGGAGCAGGCCATCGCGATAATGACCGCCGACTGGGGCTTTGCCTGGAGTCCGAAACGTATCACCGTGTCGAGCATCGGCAAAATCGGTGAGCTGCGCGGGCTCATAGAGCGCACGCAGGTGCACATAGCGCTGAGCGTACACTCGCCGTTTGCGTCCGAGCGCGTGGGGCTGATGCCCGTCGAACGCGCTTACCCGCTGACCGATGTGCTGGAGATGCTGCGGCAATACGACTGGAGTCACCAGCGGCGTCTGTCGGTGGAATATATAATGTGGCGGGGCGTCAACGACGACATGCGCCATGCCGACGCGCTGGCCCGATTGCTGCGCGGCATGCATTGCCGTGTGAACCTGATACGCTTCCATGCCATACCCGGCGTGGAACTGACCACAGCCACAGAAGCAGCTATGACCGCATTCCGCGACCGCCTGAACGAGCGCGGCATCACCGCCACCATACGCGCCTCGCGCGGCGAGGACATCATGGCGGCGTGCGGCATGTTGGCGGGCAAGAAGAAAGAGGAAGGGTGCTGATCAGCCGGGGCGCTTATTTGCAAAGGGCGTCGACGGCCTCCTGAAGATGATCGACGACGGTCGACGTGGGATACCACTCGTTGAGCGCGCCCGTGCGGACGGGCAGCAGGGCGTTTTCGAGACGCTGCAGACGCTCGATGTCGGCGGCAGCCGTCAGCTCGTCGCGCAGCAAGCGCAGCTTTTCGCTCATCTGGATGCCTTCGACCATACGCTCATAGCGCACCGACGAGCGACCGTCGGGATAGATGAAATAGGTGTCGCCCGGGGCGAACATGTGGAAGCGCGTGTCCTCAAGCGGATTGTCAGTCCAGTTCATATACGACCAGTGGAGATAGCCGTCGTGGCCGGTGGCCGTTGCATAGACCGGCAGATAGGCGCCGTCGGCGGGAGCGCTGTTGCTGAACTGGCTCGGCGCCGGAGTGGCACAGCAGGTGTACATAAGCGTAAGCATGTCGCGGTCGCGGCGGCGCGAGATCACATCGTCGGGGAAGAAATCGCCTTTGATAAGCGTGTAGCAGTCAAGCGAATCGACAAGCTCCTTATGATATGACCCGGCAAGCGACATCTTAATGTCGGGGACGGCGGCCTTGGCCACGGCATAGGCGGCCAGCATGTCGTCGAGACCGCGCTCATCCATCACTATCATGGTCTTGTCGAAAAGGCCGCGCGAGCGCAGGTGGGAGGCGAAATCGGTCAGGAAAGCCGTCCACAGGTCGCGGTAGGCCTCCGATCCGGGCTTGGCTTCGAGGAAGAGCGTTTCGCCCGTAGCCGCGTCGGTGTAGCGGTATTGCGGCTGCCAGGGCACCATGGTGAAACATTCGAGGTTGGCGTCAATGCCGTTGGCGGCCATGTAGTCGACCCAGAGGTCGAAGATCTTGTAATCGAAGCTCCATGAGCCGTCGGCCAGACGTGTGGTGGCCACCATCGGCTCAAACTTATCATTGCTCTGCTCGCCCCACGGCTCGTAGAAAAGGATCACCGAGACGGCTTTCTGGCCGGCGCGCGCGAGTTTCTGCATGTAGGGGCGCATGAGGTCGAGGTGCTCCCGGCTCCACGGCTCGACATTGTAATAACGCGACACTGAATAGGGCTGCTGCCAGAGATCGAGGTAGAAAGCCTGGTCGTGGGGCGCGGGGAGACGGCGGCGGTCAACGTCGACGGCAAGGTGCAGCTCGCCAACGCGCTTGCCGGTGGCGACATCGCTGACAGTCAGCGTCATGTCATATACGCCCGGCTCCACATCGGGCACCTCGACGGTGAGCCATATCGGGCGCACCGTCCGCGGAGCCATCGACACTGTGGCCTCGGGCAGGTCGATCATGTCGGGCACGGTGAATGTGGGGAGCGTATCGGGGGGATAGCCGCAACCGGGCCATCCCGTGGTGATGACGTAGCGCATGAAAGCGGCGCTGCTGCCGGGCGCTTTGTAAGAGCGTTTGCCGCGCCGCAGGTCGGAGATGCTCACTTTCAGCTCGCCCGAACCTTCGGGGCTTATCAGAAGAGCCTCGAGGCCAAGCCGTTCGCCTCGCCAGGCATGCACCGTGGTGTCGGTCACCGACAGCGTAGGCGGCGTGGCCATCTGGCGGTAGACGTCGTTTTTCGAAGCCCAGGTCAGACGTGTGGGGCCGGAGAGCGACTCCCAGCCGGAGCGGTCGACCGTCGAAGTGTCGTTCGGTTCGGTATAAGCATGTCTTGAAGCGAAAGCCAGCGCGGGCACGACGGCCAGTGCGAGGGTTAAAGAGCGGAGGATTTTCATGGACATAGAGCTGAATAATGATTTTTATACGGCAAAGGTAGGCATTTTCGGATTTTTTTCACTATGTTTGCGTTACAAAACGGGCTTTCGTGCCCGAAGCTTAACAAACCCGATGAGAATAGTGATACAGCGCTGCACCAGGGCGTCGGTGAGTATCGGCGGCCGGCTCCATGCCTCGACAGGCAAGGGGCTGATGGTGCTCGTGGGCGTGGAGTGCGGCGACAGCCCCGACGACGCGCGGTGGCTTGCCGACAAAACGGCGGCGCTGCGCATTTTCGACGACGATCAGGGAGTGATGAACCGCTCGATCCTCGACACCGGCGGCGAAGTACTGGCCGTGAGCCAGTTCACGCTGACCGCCTCGACCCGCAAAGGCAACCGTCCGAGCTACATCCGCGCGGCGCGTGAGCCCGAGAGCCGTCCGCTCTACGATCTCTACTGCAGCCTCCTGGGCCAGCGGCTGGGGCGCGAGGTGAAATGCGGCGTATTCGGAGCCGACATGCAAGTGGAGCTCGTCAACGACGGCCCCGTGACCATCATCATCGACTCTCGGCTTAAAGAATGACCCCATGGCAGATAGCGGACAGATGACACTTCAGGAGCTGCAGCAGACCGTCGACCGGTGGATAACGACGGTCGGGGTGCGTTATTTCTCGCCGTTGACCAATATGGCAATCCTCACCGAGGAGGTGGGCGAACTGGCGCGCGTGATGGCACGCAAATATGGCGACCAGAGCTTCAAGGAGGGCGAGAACGCCTCGTTGGGCGAGGAAATGGCAGACGTGCTGTGGGTGCTGCTGTGCCTTGCCAACCAGACGGGAACGGACCTCGGCGAGGAACTGCGCCGAAGCTTTGAGAAGAAGACAAGAAGAGACTGTAACAGACATATCAATAACCCTAAATTAAAATAATTATGACAGAGAAAGAAAACATGCACGGGCACTGCCACAACCATGGCACAAAGCCCATGAGCAAGTACGAGGAGGCTCTCGGAAAGTACAACACTGAGATTTCTGACGACGAGGTGCGCGAGGCGGTGAAGAAAATAATCGCCGAAAAGGTGCACGAAAACGACAACATCGGGACAAAGAAATTCCTCATGGGAAGCATCGAGCTGACAACGCTCAAGACAACCGACTCGGAGACAAGCGTAATGGCATTTACAGAGAAGGTGAACCAGTTTGACGAGGCATACGGCGAACTGCCCCACGTTGCGACAATCTGCGTATACCCATGCTTTGCCAAGACCGTAAGCGAGACGCTCGAGATTGACGGTGTGGAGATAGCCTGCGTATCGGGCAGCTTCCCTTCGTCGCAGGCTCTGATAGAGGTTAAGGTTGCCGAGACGGCACT
>OHHH01000248.1_pt1 | contig 23480 bp, 17 predicted proteins | sample 1567951 | NCBI WGS metagenome assembly OHHH01 (sample SAMEA3879550, study PRJEB24766) | human gut metagenome | biome: human-associated habitat; feature: feces | place: USA | collected 1985/1987 | reverse complement strand
GAAATACAGATTGTAGTTCAACCGGTATTTGTCTTGGGGAAACAGATGGTTTCCACGTACTCCCAGCAAATAGAATCCCACTGTGGAGACATCCCCATACAGAGAGACATTGGACGGAGGGAGAATACTATCGTTCCGGTCGGTACGGTAGAGTCCTGCCGCCACCAGTCCGATTCCAAATTTGGTGTCACTGGAATAATGAGGCCCGCCTATAATGCTGAAATCAAATTTCTTGTTTTTCTTTTCTTTGTTGGCATCCGGCTTATGGATAAGTCGTTTGCTCAAAGGTAATCTGTTGGAGGATGTTTTCAACCGTGAGAACGAATCGTTCATGCAGGAAACGGAACTGAAGACCAACGACTATTCCGTGAATCTCCCCACTCGTTTCTACTACAATAAGCGGTGGAACAAGGGATGGATAAACGTGGTAAACCCGTTCCGCGCCACAATAGTCCTCGGCACTCCCGGTTCCGGCAAGTCATATGCCGTAGTGAACAACTATATAAAACAGTGTATAGAAAAGGGTTACAGTGCTTATATCTATGACTTCAAGTTTCCGGATCTGTCTGTCATAGCGATGAATCATCTGAACGCGCACAAAAAAGATTACAAAGGAGTTGTGCCTGAGTTCCGTGTGATCAACTTCGATGACCCGATGCGCTCACACCGGTGCAATCCGATAGCCCCGGAGTTTATGACAGACATTTCCGACGCATACGAGTCGGCCTACACCATAATGCTCAACCTTAATAAAACGTGGGTGAGCAAGCAGGGCGATTTCTTTGTGGAATCCCCGATAATACTCCTGGCCGCTATAATATGGTTCCTCCGCATATACAAGGACGGCGAGTATTGCACCTTCCCTCATGCGATTGAGTTCCTATGTCGGCCATACGAGGATATTTTTCCGATACTCACATCGTATCCCGAACTTGAAAACTATCTTTCCCCGTTCATGGACGCCTGGCTTGGTGGGGCGCAGGAGCAGCTTCAGGGTCAGATAGCGTCTGCGAAAATTCCTCTCACGAGGATGATTTCCCCGCAGCTCTATTGGGTCATGTCCGCCAGTGAGTTATCGCTTGACATAAACAATCCGGAGCGGCCTAAGATATTGTGTGTCGGAAACAATCCCGACCGCCAGAACATCTATGGCGCCGCACTCGGCCTGTATAATTCCCGCATCGTCAAGCTCATCAACAAGAAGAACAGGCTCAAATCCGCTGTGATAATAGATGAATTACCGACGATATATTTCAAGGGTCTGGACAATCTCATCGCCACTGCGCGAAGCAACAAGGTTGCCGTGTGTCTCGGCTTTCAGGACTTCTCGCAGCTTAAACGCGATTATGGCGACAAGGAGGCGGCGGTTGTGATGAATACTGTCGGCAACATCTTCTCCGGCCAGGTTGTCGGCGAAACAGCCAAGACACTCTCTGAACGGTTCGGAAAGGTATTGCAGAAGCGACAGTCCATATCGGTAAACCGGCAGGATGTGAGCCACTCATTCAACACCCAGATGGACAGCCTTATTCCTCCGAGCAAAATATCGACGCTGACACAGGGTATGTTCGTCGGGGCAGTCAGCGACAATTTTGACGAGCGCATTGAACAGAAGATCTTTCATGCGGAAATCGTTGTTGACAACGACAAGGTCAAGGCGGAGACCGCGCGATATGCGGATATTCCGGTCATAAACCCTTTCATCGACAAAGCAACCGGAGAGTGCGTGATGCAGCGCACCATACAGGACAATTACGACGGCATCAAGAGGCAGGTCAAGAAAATCGTCTTCGACGAGATTAAACGCATCGCAGCCGACCCGCTGTTGAAACATTTTCTCAAACGCCGCTGATTCATCAGCGCACACAGTCTGTTCGGCGAAAGTGTAACACGGTACATTTTCGCCGAATATATATTTGTAAATTCCGAAACCATACGATATTGCCGCTTTTTTATTAACTTTGTAGATTATTATGGAGATTGAGCAAAGAAGGAAACACTATACGCTGTTCATAGACGAGTGCGGCGACCCGAATCTGGAAAAGTACGACAGGACTTTCCCGATGTTCACATTGTGCGGCATACTCGTGTCATCGGATAAACTGAAATGGCTGGAGAATGAAATCAACGGTCTGAAAAGGGAGCTTTGGCAGGACGAGAGCGTAATTTTCCATTCCAGAGAAATCAGGAATCACAGCCGCGCTTTCGTCAATCTGCTTGACACGACCGTCAAAGAACGGTTTTATGAACGCATAAATGAGATACTCGGCACCGAAGACATCTATGTGATAGTTTGCTGCTGCATACTGAAAGAGCCGTTTGTAGAAAGATTCAATACCGGGGAGGATGTGTATGGTCTTTCACTCAAATATCTGATTGAACGTGCCATTTTTCACATGGACGACTGCGATAACGGCAACTGCAAGCTGTCAATAATTGTCGAGCGCCGCAATCCCAATCAGAACCAGATGCTGTTGAAATATTACAACGGACTGCGTGTGACAGGCACCAAATGGATAACACCTGAGCGACTGACGGACCGAATCAAGAATTTCAAGTTCCAGTACAAAGCCGACAACATCATCGGATTGCAGGTTGCCGACCTTATTGCATATCCCATAAGCCGGTATGTGCTTAATCCCGAAAGACCGAATCCGGCATTTCAGGTAATCGCCAAACATATCTACACCTACAAGGGGGCGAGATTGGGATTCAAGATAATACCTCATTAACAATCCCATTAAAACTTTTTCTCCGAAAAATGCGTTAGTTATTTGTGGGATAAAGATTTTATTCTTAACTTTGTATCCACAAAGGGTAGTTTCCTCTTTAACGAAATACTTCGAGTGCGAAAGCAACGATTTTAGAAACCGACAGTAGTCGATTGGAAAGAGCGGCAACTCGCCGCTCTTTTTTCAAACCCTTAAAGATAATAAGCTCCTCAGGCGAGTCGCAAGACAGCATACTTGAGGAGCGTCCTTCATTTTATAAGGCAGGGAGCATACCGGATTGACCGTATGCTCCCTGTCTCTCTTACATTCTTCTTCCGGCGTGCCTCGGTATTCCTGTTTCCGGCACGGCACTGAATCTGCGCGGGACAGCATAGTCTGTGGCCGGTTCCGCGACCATACTCTTTTTAGCGTCCTCCGATTGAGAGGGCGCATCGACTGTCTGCGCGGCGGTCTGGCTGTTCTCAACACCGTCTTTTTCCTCATGGTTTGGCGCAAGTTCAGCCGTAATCTTTCGGTCAAGCGCGGCAAGTTCGGATTTGAGCTGTTTCAGTTCATCCTCCTTGCCCCACGGCTTCGAGATGATGGCTTCGAGCTGAGGAACATCGGCTTTGAGTCTGGCTGTCCGTTCCTCATATTGTGCTATGATGCCCGGTATCTTCTCCAGAGCGTTGACAAAGTTCATGCAGGCGGCGTGTGTGTCGCTCATGGCGATGAAGCCGTTGTTGAACTTGTATTTGTAGTTGCCTTCGACAACAAAGCGGTTCTGGACTACCTCTTTACCGTCAACGAGAGTGCGCTCCGAGATAATGCTTATCGGGAAACCATAGACCTCGCCGACACGGACATATTTGCCGTGGGTATCGGTCTTGCGAGCCAATCCTTGCAGATGGATGCCCATGTTCTGCTCGTCCTTATACTTGCAGTCATCAAGTACAAGGCTGTTGACTGGATTGCCGTCCTTATCTCGCTGAACAACCGCCTCGTACCGGGCATAGTCTGCTTTCATTCTCTCAATCGCAGCCTCGTTGTTGGCAATGTCGTGGCTGATGGTCTGGAGCCTGAACCGGGAATCGCTGATGCCCTTGTTGAAGGATTTGCGCTCACTCTCCAACGCCACAATGCGCTTTTCGAGTTTTGCTTTCTCCAACAGGTCTGTATTTCCGCTGAGAATAGCCATGTATTCCGAGAAATTCATGCCGTTCTTCTCGTCCATTGCGCCCTCGTCGATGGTTCTCGCTCCGAGTGCGCCGGATTTGAGCTGGTCGATGAATGTCGCCTTGCAATGAAGAAGATTGAACTTATAGGAGTCCAAAGATTTCTCAACAGCATAGATGACTACATCCACCTTATTATCAGCATATAACTTAGCAATCTCGTTCCCGGCGCGTATGGCTCTGCCATCCCTCTGAGTAAGGTCTGACGGCCGCCACGGCGTGTCAAGATGATGGATGCAAACCGCTCTGCGTTGGGCATTTACACCTGTTCCAAGCATACTGGTAGAGCCAAACAATACACGGACATCACCATTGTTCATCGCCTCAATTACAGCTTTCCTTGACCTCTCTGTCTTACACTCCTGAATAAAGCGTATTTCATGCGCGGGAATACCGTAATCCTCAATCAGTTTGCGCTTGATTTCGGAATATACGTTCCACTCGCCGAGTTTATATGTGGATAAATCGCTGAATACAAACTGTGTGCCACGTTGCGCGTCATACTTGTGATAGTATTCCGCTATCATACGGGCGCAGTGTGAGGCCTTGTTATTCGGATCATCTCCATATTCAGGGTCAATCATACGCATATCCAGTGCCATTTTGCGGGCATAGTCGGTAGCGATAAGCATCTTCGCCTTTTCCTCGGTCTCGCTCAACGGGGCGCGTCCGAGGATAGTGGCGTCGCCGCTTTCGGCGAACTTTATCAATTTCTCGATGAAAGCCTCCTGCGCCGGTGTCGGTGGAATATTGTGGAGGATCTCATGCTTGTGCGGACGGTCAACGCCGACATCCTCCGCCGTGCGGTAGTCGGTTATCTCGTTGTAGAAAGCTGCTAACTCCGGCACTTTGATAAAGTACCTGAAACGCTCCTTCTGAACAATATTATTCGTGACATTGAACTCAAAGTCGGTTGTCTTTTTGGCAAAGATTGCCGCCCACGCATCGAAACACCGAATCTCCTGCCTTTCAAGTTCATTCGGGCGAAGATACTTGAACAGCAGATACAGCTCCGTCAGACTGTTGGATATGGTTGTGCCACTTAGAAAAGTGGCTCCGAGGTCTTTGCCTGTACGCTCCTGAATAGTGCGGATTGCGTAAAGAAGATTCAATGCACGCTGTGAGCCTTCCGAATTACCCAAACCTGCAACTCTATCATGTCTGGTGTTGAACATAAGGTTCTTGAACTGGTGCGATTCATCAACGAAGATATGATCGATGCCCATCTGTTTGAAATCGACGACGGCATCCTTGTTCTGCTCCATCTGATACTGGATTGTTGCTATCTTCGCGGTCAGGTTCTCTTTACGCTTTATCAGACCTTTGAGCATACCACGGCTTATGTCATGTCCCTGCTCCTTGATGACATTGAGGTTTTCCTCGACCGTATCAAGCTCCGCCTGAAGAATCTGCTGCTGCATCTCCGGCGACTGCGGTATCTTGCCGAACTGGTCGTGCGACATTATCACGCAGTCATAGTCGTTGTTCTTGATATTGTTGAAGAAATCCACACGTTTGTCAGCCTTGAAACTCTTTTCATCGGCGAAGAGGATGCGGGCATTGGGGTAAGCCGACTGATAGGTCATAGCTATCTCGGCAACGTTGGCTTTCAGACCGATAATCATCGGTTTGTGGGCCAGTCCGAGACGCTTCATTTCATGCGCTGCAATGCACATTATCAGCGTTTTACCACACCCCACCTCGAAATCACAAATACCACCTCCGTTCTGTTTCAGCATCCAGATACAATCTTTCTGCGAGGGATAAATGGAGCTGATTCCATAACGGTCTCCGAGCATTTTCATGTTCAAATCCGGGAATGTCTGATGGCTGCCGTCATATTGCGGACGCACGAAGCAGTTGAACTTGTCATTATAGAGGTCAACGAGTTTTTCCTTGAACTCCGGCGACTGGGCTTCCAGCCATTCGCTGAATCCATTGCGTATCTCGTCAATCTTGCTGTTGGCAAGCTGTATCGCCTCGTTGTCCGGCACCTTTATGTCGTGGCCGTCGTCATCTTTGCCGATTGACTTCTTTATATCAGGGACGGTATTATGCAGAGCATGTCTGAGAAGGCTTATACCGTCGTAAGTACGGTAATAGCCCCTTACACAAAATTCCTCCCATATCTTCATGTTCTTGCGTGGCGCGTCACATGAATACTCGTCCATTGAGGACGAATAGGCAATCTTTATCTCGGTCTCATAGAGATGACTCATATAAGCCGAGTATATTCCGGTCGGGATCCATCTCTCACCGAAGTTGAAATCAAGCTCGTCGAACTCGATGCGGCGGGGGCGGGCTTCCTCCAATGCTTTGAGAGAATCCCGCGACATGGCAATGAATGGCTCTATGCCGTCATAGCCGGGAAAGCCTTTTATCCGTTCTTCCTCCCGGTCAATCCACGCCTTGACAGCCTCGGCTTTCGCCACGACATTGCCGGCGATGAATCGGTCTTTTATCTCGTAGTTCTCCACAAGGGGATTATAATATATGTGTCCTTCGAGGTTTTGAGTGAGGGTGTCCTCATCCATATCCACCAATGACGACATATATTCGAGATTGACCCCACCGTATTTGTTGAGCGATGCGGTCAGTGCCTCCATTGGTGTATCGACACTTGTTACCTCGTCAACGGAGAAGGAAACAGGATGGTCAAATATGTCCGCCTTGACAATCATCCCGTTCTCGCTTCTCTCCAGCCCCAGCGTGTCGCGCCCGTTGGCATCGCCCATGATGAACCGGACATTACGTTTGTCGTTCAGATTACCGTATCTTTCGACAAACTCATCATAATACTGGTTGAGGTGTTCGCGCAGATGTTCGCTTGGCTCATGGGTCTCCGCCTCATAATTATAAAGCTGTTGGTATGTTTCCGATATGGTTATGTAAAGCATGGCGCGTTTCTCCTGTTCGGGTTTCATTTCAAGAGGGTTGAATGTCGCGCCGGTCTTGCGGACATCCGAAAGGACTCCGACCATACCGTCCTACACCACCATAGAGCCGTTCTTGTGGAAGAACTGAATATCCTCCGAGAAAGGACGGGGCGACATATCGCGCTCAATAGGTATAGCCGTTACCTTTTCGGTACGGTTGAGACCGCTGGGGATGAAATCTCCTTCTGTCTTTTCGATGTAAGTCTCACCGGCGGCGATGCCTGCTGCCTGTGCCGCTTTCTGAGCCTCCTTTTCAAGACGCATTTCCTCCATCTGGCGGTGGGCAATCGACATCATAGCCTCATAAAAACCGTTGATAGGCGGATTGTCGTCCCAGTTCAAGGCACCGTAAAATTCCAGCTCCTTCTCGCTCAGTTTGCGGAATGCCGGGGCCTTTACAGGCTTGGCTTCAGCGCGTGGCGCAGGTCCGGTCTTTTCTTCCGGCTTCTCTTTATACTGGCGTCGGCTGTTCTTTTTCTGTATCGGCTCCAGTTCTCCGAAAAGATTGTACGCAAAAAGACGAGGGTCAGGATTATCGGCATAATCCGGCCCACCGTCGGTTTCTATCTCTTTGGCCGGTTCTGTTTCGGGTGGGTCAACGGGTGCACGTGGTGCTTCCGGCTTCGGCTCAACCTTCTTTTGTGCCTTATCTTGCGGAGTGACTACCTCGACAACCTTCATTTTCTGTCGATTCTCTTTGGATTCCTCGCAGAGAGCCACTTGTTTGCCGGCGGCAATAAGTTTCTGGAGATAGGCATCAAGCGCGTGTTGCGGAAATCCAGCCAACTCAATGGAGCCGGCGTTCCCGTTCAGCCTTCTGGTAAGGGTAATTCCCAATATCTCGGAAGCTTCGACCGCATCCTTGCCGAAAGTCTCGTAAAAGTCACCGATTCTGAAAAGGACCAGCGCATCAGGATGTTCTCTCTTTATTCCCTTGAACTGCGCGATCAGAGGCGTATCTGCCATTTTCGATGTCGTGGGCGCGGGTTTCGGTGCTTCGGCTTTCTTCTCAGGAGTCCTTTTCAGCTTAGGGTCTTCCAGCTGCTCACATATAGCCACGCGCTTACCTGCCCGAACAAGTTTGGGTAGATAGACATCGAGGGCATGATGTGGAAATCCCGCCAACTCAATACGGCTGTCTATTCCGCTTTGTCTGCGGGTCAGCGTAATACCGAGTATATCCGAGGCTTGCACCGCGTCTTCGCCGAAAATCTCATAGAAATCCCCGACACGAAACAATAAAATCGCATCAGGATGTTTCTTCTTCATTTCCTGATACTGTTTGAGCAACGGCTCATTTCTTTGCTCAATCTTATCAGCAAGCGGCTTCTGTTTCGGTGGTTCCGGCTTGACTTCGGGTGTCGGCTTTACCTCCGGCTTCGGTGTCGGAGTCGGTTTTACAGGGTCGGGCGTAGGCGGTTTGATACCGTTGGAATTATACAGTTCGAGATTCAGACGAAGATGCAACGAGTCATCGAGCGCAGTCCGCAAATCATTGGCTATGCCGTCAACACCCCCGTCATGCTTATAGATGATTGCCGGTTTGCCATACTGGTCTGTGCCAACTTTGGCATCCGTGCATATCACATTCTGCGGAAATGCCTGAAAAAACTTGTTGCCCGGCACCTTCGTACCCCGGTCAACTACCGACTGAATGAAGAATTCCTCATCTGCCGATAACGCTTTCTTTCCCGTATGCTTCTGGAGTATAATCAGGTCAGACCCCGCATCGGTTCCGGCATTGTCGGAGAAAGTATTGTTTGGCAGTCGCAGAGCCGCCACAAGGTCTGCGCGTTTCACAAGCTCCATGCGCACGAAAGGGCTGGCGGCGTTCACTAGTCCCTGTGAGGCTATGAACGCCACAAGACCACCCTCGCGCACTTGGTCGAGAGCCTTCAGGAAGAAATAATTATGAATCGTCTTTGTCGCCTGACGGTAGGCAATCTCCTTGCTCACCGCATACGCAGGGTCTGCAACCGCAAAATCCCCGAAAGGAATATTTGAGGCCGCCACATCGAAATAGCCGTCGAAGTCGCGCTCAATCTTCTCGAATCCCTCTATACGGGTCAGTATCGACGGATGCAGGGCTGACAGGATTTTGCCCGTGAGCAAATCCTTCTCATACGCCAGCACTTCCGCACCGGGGTAACGGTCATTGCGCAGGAAAGAATCTATGAAGGCACCCTGTCCGGCGGACGGTTCCAGAAAACTTTTTACCTCAACGCCGGAGTATTTCAGAGCATCCGAAAGAGCGTCCACAACGGGTGTCGGCGTATAAAACGCCGTCAACACCGATGCTTTCAGCGAGTCCATATACCGTGCAAACTCCTTGTCATCCTTTGTATAGTCGTGGATAAGGCGGCGTAGTTCAACCGTGGGCATGAACAGCTCGATGTCCGATTTGCTCCACTTGGCAGCGTCTGACAGCTCGTTTGCATCGTTGAGGATACATTTCAGACCGCCGAATCCGGCGTACTTTCTCAGCACCTCCCGTTCTTCGGGAGTCTGGGCCGAGCGTCCTGCAACACCGAGGCGCAGGGCAAGCCGTATCGCCTCGATGTTGTCACGCATTGTCTGAAGCCGGTTATAACTCATAGCCGTCCAGTTTCTCGTTCAGGATGCCGAGAAGCTCCAGACGCATCGCCGGGTAACCCTCCTTTTCAAGAAAACCGCCGTCCGCGCCATACTTGTCAAGTATAGCGTTTATCTCCCTGTCTGATGCGAAATGCACAGCCGTCACTTCCCATACAGACGGGTCAAGACGCAGCCAGCAGTCTTCTTCTATAATATGATATATTATGTCGAAGCGTGAGACATACAGCTTTTCAAGCAGTGTCCGCATCGCAAGTTCATGGCAGATATAAGGCGGTCTGCCTGATGCGAACTCTCCGGTGTATGTGTCAAGTGCGTCATCGACGCGGTTCTCTATGAATTTCTGTGTGTTCTCTTTATCGAAATGATGTTCTTTAAGATGCTCACGGAGATAGCCGATATAGAAATCCGGCTCACCGTATTTTTTCGGTGTTTCCATTTCAGTGTGGATTTTCCGATGGCTTTGCCCTCCTGCTTTTTGATTATGGAGGGAATGGCCGGCTTATGCGCCGGTAAAAAAGTAGGCGGGTTTCCCTCCCGCCTACTGCCACTTTATCCACAGCCAGAACGAAAATAACCGTTTTAAGACTGTGATTCAGTGGCTAAATTAGTCATTTATCCGCAGAGTGCGAAATAAATCCGGGATTTTCAGTTCTCATTCGCTCTTTCCGGGGCTGAAAACATCGAGGATGTGGTCTGCGACGACAATATAGAGCATTTCTTCCTCCCGTGAGAGGTCAACGGGATAGAGTCCGGTTACCGTTACGGCATGGAGCGCGTCAGTGTCGTCGGACCATACGCTTTCGGCTCCTGTCACTGACACCGAAGTCGCCTTCTTGCCCAGAACGGGATGATGGCGCAGGTTGGCGAATGTGTCCCCGACGGTTGCCGTCAGCGAGAGGGGGAGCGTGGATGTGTTGCCGGAAGGATAACTGATGAGTCCCTTGTTATAGAGGGCATACGCTACCCCGGCTGTTTTTGCCGGCGCCCAGCCCCATAGTGTCAGGGCGGCGGCTTTGAGGTCCGCCATGCACCACAGTCCCTGCGATGGTTCCAGCCCGGCATAGTCGGGTTCTATCGGATGCGCCCCGATTGTATGTTCCGCAATCGCGTTGTCATGGAACTCTGCATAATATTCGGGAGCGTTGCCGCCGTTCTCCAGTGATGCCACAATCTCCTTGCGGGTTATGGATGTCAGCCACATCCGCACGACGGGACGGTCGATGCCGATATAGTTGCTCAATGAAGTGAATATCACTTCTCCGGGAGCGGAGGGCTTCATGGCGTTGACGATTGTCGCGGCGTTGCGCCACAGGCGCTGTATCACGCCTATCTGGGCCTCGTCCTTCTCGCTGGCGCGGCGATTGCCTTTACCCTTGCTGTCCTTTCGTACAGAGAAGTCGAAGTTGGCGGCAAATGTCTCGTCAGCCGTCATGTCCGAGGACACGGTGAACTGGAATTTGCATTTGGGACGCGAGGAGATGATGCCGCCGCCTGTCCATGTGACGGCAATCTGTCCTTTGCCGAAGTATCCTTTGTGGAGTACGTTGGCGCCAAGTGCCTGTGCGATTGTCTTTGCCACGGTGCGGCTTTCTGTGATTATAAGTATATTATTCATTATTTTACGGTTGTTTTTAGTTTTGGATGTTGGATAAAGTGGACGGGGCTGTGCGGGAGGTCACATCTTGCGCCCCTTTGATTTTTTCTGTTGGTTCTCGTTCTTCGGACCGGTCTGTCCTCTGTCGAGTGGCTCCTTGATTTTCTTTGTCGCCTCGTCGGTCTTTCCGTCATTGTTGACAGCCATCTGGGTGCGGCTTTCGTTGGCAGGAGTTATCGACTCAGCTTGACGCGGATCCTTGAAGGAGGTGGTGGGACGCTGCTTGTTCATGTTGAATGTCAGATAGACGGTGCAGGGTTTCCCATCTTTGTCAACCATATTGTCGAGGACCACGGTCTTGCCGGCGACATAGTCCGCCTGCTGCTTCTCGGTCATCGGCACTCCGGCCCATTTTGTGATGGGCTTGATTTTACCGTCCTGTGTGAGCCATGTGGATTTTTTCTGACCGTTGCTTTCACTCTGCGCCTGTTTCTGAGAGGCGTATGAAGGGACAAACTCCACATCGCGTCTGTCCGCGCTTACCTGAAGCGTGACGGTATATTTATTGCCCTTTCGGTCAACGATCTCCTTGTCCGGAATGGCTTTGCCGCTTTTGAGGGTGTTGATCTCTCCCATGTCGAGCTTTGTCTGCCCGATGGTGTCCTTGACGAATACGGACTTGGCGGGTACGCTGAGTATCTCGTTTGTCTGGCGGTCGATGCTGATGAACGATGGGATGACCTCTCCGGTCTCCTTGTCAACGACATCGGCGAGCCTTCCGAGGTTGCCGGTTGTACGGAGGTTCTGCTTGTCCTCGTCCGTGAACTTGACTCCGTTGAACTCCTGATCGAGATTCGGCTCCTTGCGGATAAAATGGGGTACGACCTTGATATTCCCGTTGACATCCTCGCGGAATGACAGACGCGCTTCCAGCGAATACTTCTCGCCCGCGAATGTCGGGGTAATGGTTACCAGCCGGGACTTGCGGTTGTAGAGCATCTCCTTGAGGTCTCCGCTTTTTTCAAGCGTCTCACGGTCTATGCCCCAGCGGTCTTTCAGACCTTGCCAGTCGATTCTGGATTCGTCTATCGCATGGCTGTTGCGGTTCGTCGCCTTGACTTCCACTTTAGCCTCGGAAAGCATGGCTTTGTTCGCCTCCGGGTCTTTAAGCGCGTCTTCGACGACCTGTCCGACACTGTTCACGTTGTCGGCATCTACTTTGAAGAAACTGAACATCGAAGGGTTCTTGCACTGCCTCACGAAGTTGGAGAGAAAAGCCTCCAGCGGGTTCTTGTGGATATTGAATACCACGAGATCGCTCAGTTTGGCGGACTTCGACGGCGCCATATCCGGTGTGCCGTCCTGTTTAAGACCTTTTACAGCGCCTGTTTCTCCCGTCTCGTTGTTGCGGGCGATAAGCACCTGGTCTTTTTCGTTAGTCTGGTCTTGTGCCATATTGTAATTTCACTTATGGTTGTTTTTGCGGCGGGATTCCGCCGTCTCCGAAATAGTAGTCAAGGACATCGGCCGGGAGATATGAGATCGGGCCGTTGGGAGTTTTCTGAAAGTACGGCAGGATTCCTTTGGCTCTAAGATTGTACTGCTGGCGAAGACCGAGGCCGAACCTGCGCTCCACATCTTTCGGTGTCCATCTTCTCGGCTCCTCCTGCTGACAATTCCCTTTGGTTGTTATCTTCTGTTCAAGAAAATCCATTCTTTCCAGAACTGTCTGAAGGAGACCGAGGACGGTTTTCTCAAATTTCCCGTTCATACCAGTCGTGTCCTTGATTTTATGGTACGTCTTGACAGTATCCTGTCGAGTCCGGAGCGGTGCCAGCCGAGGCCGTGATGACTTATAATGTCAATTACTTCTCCGAGGATGAACTTTGTGTCGCCGTTCTCGCGCAACACGCGGAAGCCGTATTCCTTTATCCTGCGGTATGCGGTTCTCTCACTTACGCCGAGGAGTGCCTGAAGCTCCTGACGGTCGATTCTGTATTCGCGTTCCGCATCGGTGAGTGAACGGTGTTCTTCATCTTTGTTCTGTCTGATGGCTGCCGGCGAGTGAACCATTTTATGAATGATTGTCGCCAGCGTTGCGACAGTGCCCCGGAGATCCCTCAGTTCGGCTCTCATAGCACTTAATTCGCTGCTTGAAACGGTTACTGTTTCAGTCATTTGAAGTAGTGATTAGGTGTTAGGGAGCCTATCTGACGATTTCGCTCCAATTATGTTTATTGTTTTTTCGGAGTGGCACAGTATCTGTGCCTTTTTAGGATGGCTTTGCATCCGGGAGGGGGTCTTTGATTATTTATCATTGTCTGTACTGAATTTAATTATCTCTTATGACGATTTTCAGTGATAAAACGCTGTATATGTGTCTGATTCCCTGACAGGTGTCTGCCGTTGTCCTGCCAACATTCTGCCAACGCGCAATATCCGGCTGTCATCGTCGTTTGTTAAACTTGCCGTTGCAGTAGTACCCCACGGAATTGCCGTTCACAAGTCGTGTTTCCGCCCATTCCCGCAGTTCCGATATTTTGAAATGCAGCCGGTGCCCGAATTTGTGATAGGGTATGTTTCCCGCAGATGTTTCTTTGTAAAGTTGCCCTTTGGCTATACGGTAGCCGTTGGAATTGAGAAACTCCAAAGCTCCCTCTATGTCAACCGATTCCGACTCATGTCTGGGTTGCAATGCGGCAAGTACCTTGTCGAGGCAACCGGACACGGCAATCTCTATCATCTCCCTGACCTTTTCGACAGGGAGAATCACTAAACTTGTATTATCCATTTATCGTAAAAGCGGACGCTGCGGTTTGTATTTATAAAAATCCCACGTTCCTATGTGGTGAATGTGTCCAATCAGGACTGATATGCTTATATAGTTTACAGGGTTTGGCATACCCGCGAATCACGGGGTTCCCGCAGCACAATAAAAACAACAATGTCACCAACTGTTTTGATTTTATAAATATGCTTATGGCAGGAGATTGGCATTATATTGTCATTCGCAGGGCATATATGGCAAAAGAACCGACAAATCATTACGATTCATCGGTTCTTTCAGACTATTGAAGTATAATTTACTCAGCTGCCTACGGCACTGAATTTGATTTCTCCGAGCGAGTCTATTGCATCCTGTTTCAGGCTGTCAACGACATGGAGATACCGTTCTGTCATTTTGAGCGATGTGTGGCCGAGAAGACTTGATACCGTCTTGATGTTGGCTCCACGGTTCAGGACATTCACTGCAAAACTGTGGCGTGCGCAGTGCCATGATATTTTTTTCTTGATGCCCGCCAGTTTAACCCATTTGCCCAGATAGCGGTTGCAGGTATCATAAAGCGGCACCTTAAATATGCGCTCGTCGTAATCGTCGCTTTCCGGCTGTCCGATAAGACGGATAAGTGTGTCGTTCAGCGGAACTATAACCCAGCTGCAATTACTGTGTCCCTTTGTTTTCTGCTGCTGGAAACGCAGCGTCTTCGTGGTATAGTCCACGTTGCGGTAAGTCAGCTTGCTTGTGTCGCACCAGCGCGCCCCGGTATAAAGACCGAAAATGAAGGCCCGGTGTATTTCGGTTTTCTCGCCGTCGAAACGTGTCGCCACAAGACGGTCTATTTCTTCGGGGAGAAGAATCTCCTTTTGCAGTGTCATGTTGTCGTTCTTGATGACGAAGCCGCGGCAGGGGTTCTTCTTGATGAGGTCTTTGTCAACAGCGGCGGTAACCATACGCTTGAACAGCCGGAAATAGGCTTTCGGCCCGTCGCCCCGTCCGTTGGCTTTCAGGTATTCAACAAACGCACCCACCATTTCGGGTGTGAGCTGTTTCATCTTCAGGCTGTCCTTGAATTTCTCGTATCTCGGTGTGGAGGAAAGGAAGTTGATGAATTTTTTGAGTCCGCGAAGCTGCACATCCTGAATGTGTTTGGTAAGGGTCGGGGATTTGCAGAACTCACGGCAGAACTCGATGAAATCATCGTCCATCTCCTTGCGAAGACGGTAACCTTCGCGGTCTTCGAGGAATGTCTGCTCACGCTCGAAGCGTATCTTCTCGGCAAGCGCGAGTGTGTTCCTGTTCTGCAAACGCTCCTGCGGGGTTCTTGGATGCAGCCAGATGTAGAGATTCAGATTTTCCTTCTTACGGGTATGTTTGATTTTGAATTTGGGTTTGCCCGCCATTGCCCCTTCGGTGTAGAACACCTGCTCACCGTTCTCGTCAAGTACGGGAGTCTCGGTTCTTCCTATGTAGTATTCCAGATAGAGGCTGGCGCGTCCGTCGCTCAGTTCGGACTGTTGGAGCTTGGGATTCTGTTTCTTGCGATTTTCTATTTTTGCCATAAATCATGAATTTTCCGCAAAGATAAGCGGGGTCATAAGATTTTGAAAATCGCCGTTTACAGTCCTTAACAATTCACTTGTCCCGAATGTTCTTGAAACGGGGTACAAAAGGTGTACTTTTTGAGAAAATCGCCCCATTTGCAGGCAAATCGCGGAAAAACAGCATCTTGCTAATCCGTTTATCAGCTTGCTTTTAATTTTATCCACGCTTTTACCGTTTTATATCGCGGAGAATTACAAAATTTGCATTAATGCAGTGCAATTTAAGGCTTTTATAAGATAACTTTTTCGTGTGGCAGGCGTTATCTTATTAAGATAACTCTAAAACATTGAAAATATGAAACGTATAGCTTTACTCGCACTTGTTGCAATCCTCGGTTTTTCAGCTCTTTCGGCCCGCGATCTCTACAGCCGCGACGCTTCGTCGCTTCCTCAGGCTGCGCGTATGACCATCAGCAAATATTTCAAAGCAGATGTGAGCCTTGTGAAAACCGATAAGGAGCTTGGTCGTGTCAAAGATTATGAAGTCGTTCTCACCGACGGCACCGAGATAAAATTTGACCGCGACGGCAACTGGGAAGATATTGAGACAGCCATGAAAAAATCAGTCCCCACGGCTATTGTTCCCGAGGGAGTGGCCAACTACGTTAAGAAATATCATAAAGGTCAGCGCATAATAGGTATCGAACGAGACCGTTCGGGCTACGACGTGGAACTCTCCAGCGGCCTTGATCTGAAATTCAACAAAGCCGGCGAATTCCAGCGCTACGACGACTAACGTTGGAAGCCGGCTGTTAATCAGCTGAGGGCGACTCTGCGCCGGGGGCTTGGGGACGGCTTTTCTGTTTGTTCCGACGGCGTCCGCCGCGGTGGTTCCGGCGTTTTGGCCGATCGTCTGAATGCCGGATGCCATCGTGTGTCGGTTCGGCATCCGACGGTTGGGCTGCCGCAGGTTGTGCCGTGGTTTCCGGCTTTTCTTTGGCGGGGCGATCCTGGCGGCGGTCATGCTGACGGGCGCGGTTGCCGCTTTTGTTTTTGCGGTTGCGCTGGCGGTCGCGTGATCTGTCTTTCTGCTCGGAGGGCTGCGAGTCCCGGTCGGCGCCGTCGATAGCGAGACGCTCGATGCGTTTGCCGAGGAATCGTTCGATATCAGCCCAGCGGCGTCGGTCGCGTTCGCTTACTAGTGTCAGCGATTCGCCGTCGTTGTCGGCGCGGGCTGTGCGTCCTATGCGGTGTACATAATCCTCGGCATCGTGGGGAACGTCAAAATTGACCACCATTGTGATGTCGTCGATGTCGATGCCGCGGGCCACGATATCGGTGGCCACGAGGATGTCGGTGTGGCCCGATTTGAAATCGTGCATCACTTCGTCGCGGCGCGACTGCTCGAGGTCGGAGTGCATCTCTCCGATTTTGAAGCCGGAGCGGCGCATGTCGCGGGCGAGATCCTTCACTTTCAGCTTTGATGAGGCGAAGACTATTACGCGTTTAGCCTTTGAGTTGCGAAGCATTTTCTTGAGTATCTCGGCCTTCTGCGGCTCGTAGCAGAAAGCCACGCGCTGATGGATCTTGTCGGCCGGACGCGACACCGCTATTTTCACTTCGGCCGGATCGCGGAGGATGCTCTTGGCCAGCTGCTGGATTTTCGGTGGCATAGTGGCCGAGAACATGAGGGTCTGACGTTCGGCAGGCAGATGTTTGACCACCTGCATGATGTCGTCGTAAAATCCCATGTCGAGCATGCGGTCGGCCTCGTCGAGGATGAAAAAGCTGACGCGCGAGAGGTCGATCTTGCCCATCTGCAGGTGGGCTATGAGGCGTCCGGGTGTGGCGATGACTATGTCGGCGCCGAGCAGAAGGCTTTTCTGCTGCTGCGCGAATGTGGCGCCGTCGGTGCCGCCGTAAACGGCCAGCGAACTGATGTTCATGAAATAGCCGAATCCTTCGAGCTGACGGTCGATCTGCATGGCAAGCTCGCGGGTGGGAGCCATGACGATGCAGTTGACGGCGTCCTCGGGGAATTCGCCGTCGGCCAGACGGTTGAGCACGGGCAGAAGATATGCCGCGGTCTTTCCGGTACCGGTCTGGGCCACGGCTATGAGGTCGCGGCCTTCAAGGGTGAGCGGAATGGTTTTTTCTTGTATGGGGGTGCACTCGCTGAAACGCATAGCGTCAAGGGCGTCGAGCACATCGTAGTTTAAGTCTAACTCGTCGAACCTCATCGGTTGGAATCAATAAATAATAAAAAAGCTTTTTCGGCTGCAAAGGTAGTAATAAATGCTTAATTAGGCAAGGCAGCGCGGGATTAGCTTTGTAGCTAATTTAGCTATGGTAGCTAAGATAATAGGCGAGGGCGCGCGGGGCGGTCAGTTGAGCTGGGGGTTGCGGGGGTGGTAGAGCCAACCGCGGAAGGAGGGGCCAAGCGCGCGCACATGGCGATGCCAGTAGCCTTTTTCATTTCCGGCAAGAGCCTTGGCGGTATCCGGTATCTCCGTCACGGCCCATACATGGTCGCGGATCTCCTGGTCGAGCTGATCGCGGCTCCATCCGCTGTAGCCTATGAAAAAACGGATATATCCGTCAATGTCGCAGCCGGAGTTGACATAATCGAGCATTGCTTCAAAATCGCCGCCGATGTATAATCCCGAAGCTATTTCGCGGCTTCCGGGCAGAAGCTCTCCGAGCCTGTGCACGTAATAGAGCCGGTCGCACGACATCGGGCCGCCGCACCACACCCTGATTTTTTCTTTTCGGCTCACACCTTCGACAAGACCCTGAAGCGTATAGGCCGTCGGGTGGTTGAGCACGATACCCATGGCTGTCGATGCGGGAGCATATTCGACGAGGCAGATCACCGCGTGGGCAAAGTGTTCTTCCTTGAGGAAAGGCTCTGCCACGAGCAAAGCTCCCGGGTGGGGCATGCCACTGGAAATGCGAATGTTGAAGAGAGTGTCGTCGTAGTTGATCATGTCGTAGGCGGTTTTGAGGCGTGTTGAGAGGATTATTCTCTAAAGATAGTCCGAAGGTTGCCGGTATGCAATTTTTTTGTGTTAAAAATGCTTCTTTGTTGCCGCATTTGCAACAAATGATTCGTTATGAGGGTTGAAAATAATGTAATTCGGGTAAAATCCGAGACGTAATTTGTGATTAAATTTGCACATTGTTTAACAAGATATTATCAACAAACCTATTATGAATCTTTTGGATATAAAATCAGCGTCCGACATTAAATCGCTTTCAGTCAGCCAGCTCGAGGATCTCGCCTCGGAAATACGCAGCGCTTTGCTGATGAAGCTCAGCCGTCACGGAGGTCATATCGGCCCCAACCTCGGCATGGTGGAAATGTCGATAGCCCTTCATTATGTGTTTGATCTACCGACCGACAAAATCATCTACGACGTGTCGCATCAAAGCTATGTGCACAAGATGCTCACCGGACGTATGGACGCCTTCGTCATTCCGGAAGATTATGATAAGGTGACCGGTTACACCAACCCCAAGGAAAGCCCGACCGACATCTTTACGATCGGCCATACATCGACTGCCGTCAGCCTTGCCGGCGGTCTGGTCAAAGCCCGCGAGCTCACCGGAGGGAAAGAAAATATCATAGCCGTTGTGGGCGACGGCGCGCTCAGCGGCGGCGAAGCATTTGAGGGTCTCGATTTCGCTGCCACGCTCAAGAGCGGTTTTATCATTGTGGTCAACGACAATGATATGTCGATCGCCGAAAACCATGGCGGCCTCTATGAAAACCTCCGTCAGCTGCGCGAATCCGACGGCAACGCCCCATGCAACTATTTCAAGGCGCTCGGTTTCGACTATCGCTATGTGGCCTATGGCAACGACATAGCATCGCTCGTCAAAGCATTTGAAGATGTGAAAGATATCGATCATCCTGTGCTCTTGCATGTGGCCACTCAGAAGGGCAAGGGATATGCTCCGGCCGAAACGTTCCGCGAACGCTGGCATTTCGGCGGCCCGTTTGATATTCCTACGGGCAATCCCCTGTCGGTGAGCGAAGCGCCTGACTATGGCACACTGACAGCGGAATATATGCTCAACCTCATGAAGCATGATCCCACGGTGGTGGCAATAACGGCCGGAACGCCCGGTGTGATAGGCTTCACGCCCGAGCGACGCAAAGAGGCCGGCGATCAGTTTGTGGATGTAGGCATCGCCGAGCAGGAGGCTGTGGCTCTCGCTTCGGGTATCGCAAAGGGCGGCGGCAAGCCGTTCTTCGGCGTCGTGAGCTCGTTCTTGCAGCGTGCCTACGACCAGCTGTCGCAGGACCTGTCGATCAACGGTTCGCCTGCCGTGATAGGCATTTTCTACGGTACTATCTGCGGCATGAACGACGTGACGCACCTCGGCTGGTTTGATATAGCTCTCGTAAGCAACATCCCCGGCATAGTGTATCTGGCTCCCACCTGTCTGGAAGAATATATGGCGATGCTCGACTGGGCGATGAAGCAGGACAAACATCCCGTTGCCATCCGCGTGCCGGGATGCAACGTGATGAGCACGGGCCGCAAATATCCTTCGGATTATTCCGATATCAATGCCTACTATGTGGCTCATCGCGGCGAAGGCGTGGCAGTGATAGGCGCAGGCGCTTTCTTCGGTCTTGGCGAACAGGTCGTTGCGCAGCTGAAAGGAAAGGGTATCGACGCCACGCTCATCAATCCCCGGTTCCTCAGCGGCCTCGACGATCAGCTGCTTCTCGAGCTGACCGAGGATCACAATCTTGTGGTGACGCTCGAAGACGGCGTGCTCGACGGCGGCTATGGCGAAAAAGTGGCCCGCTTCTACGGCCAGATGCCGATGCGCGTGAAATGCTACGGCATGAAGAAAGAGTTTGCCGACCGGTATGACTATGGCGAAATACTGAAAGCCAACCACCTTACACCCGGTCAGATCGTCGACGACATCATGGCGCTTGTCAAGGATTAACCCAAACAGTGCTCATATTATATTATTTACATCAAAACCAAACTTTCATGATGAAAAGTTTGGTTTTGATGCTTTGTTAGCTTATATTTGCAAAGTTTAATACCAATTAATCCCATTTTATTATGCAAAACCAACCAACTCCGGCTCGCGGTCAACAGATTGATTTCGTAGCCCCCCTTCACAGGCAAATGTGGCCAAGCGCTTCAGTTCATCCTCCTTGGTTCTCTCGTTTTTAATCTGCTGCTGGTAATACTTGGCCCGCTTGCAGAGATCACTTCAAAAGCATACTATATCATCATGATGCTTCTGTCGTCGAGCCTTACAATCTTCGGCTTTTTCCAGTTGTTTTCCACCACAAAATCAACTTGCCTCAAACGCACGTCGATACTCTTTATTCTTGCAGAAGTTCTTGTGCTTCTCGGCATTATCACTGTAGATTCGGGTATCGGAGTCTTATATAATCCGAGCCGCTTGATTTCAAACAGCGTCATTTTGTCGATCGGTGCGATTCTGTTCATTATTTCTCCGGCTGTTCTGATCGGTGATGACCGCATCACGACTTCCAATTTTGCAAAATCATGGCCTATATGGGTTGGCGTTTTCCGCGTGTTTGTTATAGGCATCTTCCTTTTCATCATCTTACAGATGGAAAATGCAAAACTTGCCGCTATCCTTATCGGTCTCATCAACTTCGCTATCACATACTTCATGTGGATCACGATTCTTGCTCCCGAGCAGTCGGTGCTGAATCAGAAGAAATAACCGACACTATAAAACCGTATTCCCGGACAGGGCGGTGTGATCGTTGGATCACACCGCCCTGTCGCTATTTCGATCGGTTTGTGTCGTTAGCCGAGGATACGGTCGAGCAACTGTTGCATCTTGGCGCGGATGCGGTCGGTGCACAGGTTGCCGATGCTGCCGACGTGGGTGTGGCTGACGCTGCGGGTAGGGCGGTATTCGCCGCGCTCAACGGCCATGCCTACGGCTTTGTAGGCATCGCGGAACGGCATGCCCTGAAGTGTGAGGCGGTTGACATCCTCGACGGTGAACATGTAATCGTAGAGCGGATTGTCGATGATGTTTTCGTTGACGATGATATGCTCGAGCATCATCGTGCATATCTCGAGGCAGCGGCGCAGATCGTCGGTGGCGGGGAAGGTGATGTCCTTGAGCAGCTGGAGGTCGCGGTTGTAGCCCAGCGGGAGATTGGTGGTGAGCAGGGCTATTTCATTGGGCACAGACTGCAGGCGGTTGCATTTGCCGCGCATAATCTCGAAGACGTCGGGATTCTTTTTGTGGGGCATGATGCTCGAGCCGGTGGTGAACTCTTTGGGGAATGATATGAAGCCGAAATTCTGGCAGTTGAACATGCACACATCGGCTGCGAAGCGGCCGAGCGTCGATGCTATCGATGCTATCGCCATGGCGGCGGCGCGTTCGGTCTTGCCACGGCTCATCTGGGCGGCCACGACGTTGTAGTGGAGATCGGCAAAACGGAGCTCGCGCGTGGTCATCTCACGGTCGAGGGGGAACGACGAGCCGTAACCGGCAGCTGAGCCGAGCGGGTTCTGGTTGGCGATGTTGTAGGCGGCCACAAGCATCTGCATGTCGTCGGTCAGTGCCTCGGCGTAGGCTCCGAACCAGAGGCCGAACGACGAGGGCATCGCCACCTGAAGATGGGTGTAGCCCGGCATGAGCACATCTTTATATCGTTCGCTGAGCTGCTGCAGCTTGTCGAACAGACGGGACACCGACTGCGCGATGGTGCGGAGCTCTTCACGCATGAACAGCTTGAGGTCCACGAGCACCTGATCGTTGCGCGAGCGTCCGGAATGGATTTTTTTGCCTACATCGCCAAGGCGGCGGGTGAGAAGGAATTCTACCTGAGAGTGAACGTCCTCAACGCCCGGCTCGATGACAAATTCGCCGCGCTCGATCATGGCTGCAATATCATTGAGCGCGTCGGTGAGGAGGGTGAGTTCGTCGGCAGTGAGCAGACCGATGCTCTGAAGCATCTTGATGTGGGCGAGCGATCCCTGCACGTCGTAGCGTGCCAGCTTCATATCGAGTTCGCGGTCGTGGCCCACGGTGAATTCTTCTATCATTTCGTCGGGCTCGAAGCCCTTGTTCCATAGTTTCATGCGTGTAATATCTTTGAGAGATTGTTTAATATGTTGCGGTAGACCGACGGAGCTTCTTCAAGCTCGTCGATGCGGATGTATTCGTCGGCCGTGTGGCTGCGAGCCGACAGCCCCGGGCCTATCTTCAGCGAAGGGATATCGTGCATCAGCGCCATATCTGATGTTGTCGGCGACACGAATGATTCGCCGGCGGCCTTTTCGGCGGCCATGCGGAGGGAATGCGCGGCGTCGATGAGCGAGGCCCAGACGCGTGTGGAGCGCGGCGTGAGCTGCGATTCCACGGCCTCATCGAGCATTCGGGCTGTCTGTTCGTTGTTGTAGGCATCGGTGGTGCGCACGTCGACAACCCATCGGCAGATGTCGGGGATCACGTTGTGCTGTGTGCCGCATTCTATCTGAGTGACAGAGATTTTCACCGGACCGAGTCCGGCGCTCTGGCGGGGGAATTTGAAGTTGCGCAGCCGGTCGATGTCGGCGATGGCTTTGTAGAGCGCGTTGACGCCCTCGTCGCGCGCCGCATGGCCGCTTACGCCGCGTGTCACGGCATCGAGTACGAGGAGGCCGCGTTCGCCTATGGCCGGTCGCATGCCGGTAGGCTCGCCGACCAATGCCATGTCGATGCCGATGCCCTGCTCTTTCAGGTGCGGCAGGAATGCGCGCATGCCTTTTTCGCCCATCACTTCCTCTTCGGCCGTGATGGCCAGCAGAAGGTTGAAGGGCAGATGGCTGTCGTAGTATTCGCAGAAAATAGCGATCAGTGATACCACAGAGGCGCCGGCATCGTTGCTGCCTAAGCCGTAGAGGCGTCCGTCGGCAATGTCGGGCGAGTGGGGGTCGCGTGTCCAGGATGCGGCAGTCCGCACGGTGTCGATATGCGAATTGAGGAGGAGCGTGGGGCGTCCGGGCGAGAAGTGCCGGTTGGTGGCCCACACGTTGTTATGGATGCGGCGGACGTCGATGCCGGCTTGACGGAG
>OHHH01000239.1_pt1 | contig 23844 bp, 14 predicted proteins | sample 1567951 | NCBI WGS metagenome assembly OHHH01 (sample SAMEA3879550, study PRJEB24766) | human gut metagenome | biome: human-associated habitat; feature: feces | place: USA | collected 1985/1987 | reverse complement strand
GGAGATCCGCACCATCCGGGAAAAGACCCCGGCGGATCTGGAGATCGAGGCCTTTGTCCACGGCGCACTCTGCGTCAGCTATTCCGGCGACTGTCAGGCCGGTTTCGCCACCACCGGCCGAAGCGCCAACCGAGGCGAATGTCCGCAGATATGCCGCCACCGCTTCGATCTCACCGACAATCAGGGCAACAAAATCATTGAAGGCAAGCATCTTCTGTCGTTGCGCGACCTCAACCGGTCGGTCCTCCTTGAGCCGATGCTCGAAGCCGGCGTCACATCATTCAAAATCGAAGGACGCCTGAAAGACGCGGGTTACGTGAAAAACATCGTGGCCTACTACCGCCAATGCCTCGATACGATCATCGACGCACATCCCGACCGCTACTGCCGCTCGTCGCTCGGGCACACCGAACTGACGTTCACGCCCGATCCCTCACGCAGCTTCAACCGCGGATTCACCACCTACTTCACCACCGGCGACCGTCCCGAAGGCCGCATGGCATCCACCGACACGCCGAAATGGACGGGACTGCCCGTGGGGAAAGCGGTCTCATGCCGCAACGGCCGCATCACCGCGCGCCTCACCCAGCCTCTTGCCAACGGCGACGGCCTCGGATTCTTCGATGCCGCGCGCCAATATCACGGTTTCCGCCTGAACCGTGTGGAGGGCGACACGCTCTTTGCCGCACAACCCGCGCCCGAGATTCCCGTCGGAGCGACGCTCTACCGCAATGCCGACCGCCTTTTCAACGCACGCATGGAGCAGCCCGACACTGCGCGGCGCCTCATCGACGTCAGCCTCACCCTGCGCCTGACGCCGTCGGGGCTCGCCCTCGATATCAGCGACGGCGCATCGCACAGCTGCTCAGTGGCAACAGCCGCCGAACTGCAGCCGGCCCGCACCGACCAATCGGCGACGCGCCGTGAGGTGCTGTCGAAAGCCGGAGGCACCGACTTCCGCATCACCGACATCACCGATCTCACGGGGCCGGCGTTTATTCCGCGCTCCCTGCTGGCCGATCTGCGCCGCCGCGCCACCGACGCCCTTTCGCGCCAGATACGACTGTCGCACATCCGCCCGCTACGGCGCAAGGAAGAACCCGGTGTCCCCTTCCCCGCCAAAACGCTCTCCTACCACGACAACGTGGCCAATCCTCTTGCCCGGCAATTCTACACCGAACATGGCGTCAGCGACATCAGCCCGGCGCTCGAGACGTCGCCGAAAAGCGCTATCGCCGACGCCGGTCAGCTGCGGGTGATGACCACCCGCTACTGTCTGCGGCGCGAATTCGGCCGCTGTCTGCGCACTCCCGACGGCGCCAAATGGCCTTCCGGGCTACATCTTGTGTCGGGGCCGATGAGCTTCAGCCTCGATTTCGACTGCAGCAACTGCCGCATGCACTTAATTCTCGACAAACATAACGGATAAATAAGAATTAATTCGTTATCTTTGCACCATAATATAAAAACAACCACAACAATAACCAACACGATGAAAACAGACAGAATTCTTGTGACCGGCGGCACCGGCTACATCGGATCACACACCGTTGTCGAACTCCAGAACGCCGGATACCCGGTTGTGATCATCGATAATCTTTCCAACTCCAGCCGTGACGTGCTCGACGGCATCGAACGCATCACCGGCATCCGCCCCGACTTTGTCGAGGCCGACTGCACCGACATGGCCTCGCTCACCAAGCTGTTCGCTGACTACCCCGACATCCGCGGCATCATCAACTTCGCCGCCAGCAAAGCCGTGGGTGAATCGGTGCAGAAGCCTATCCTCTACTACCGCAACAACCTCAACACCCTGCTCAACCTCCTCGACCTGATGGGTCCCAACGGAGTGAAAGGCATCGTGTTCTCATCGTCGTGCACCGTCTACGGCGAGCCCGACCACAACCCGGTCACCGAGCAGTCGCCCATCAAGAAAGCCACCTCGCCCTACGGCAACACCAAACAGATATCAGAAGAGATCATCACCGACGTCATCAACTCCGGCGCTCCGTTCAAGAGTGTGATTCTCCGCTATTTCAACCCCGTAGGCGCACACCCCACAGCCGAGATCGGCGAACTTCCCAACGGCGTGCCCCAGAACCTCATCCCCTACCTCACTCAGACAGCCATGGGCATCCGCAAGGAGCTCAGCGTGTTCGGCGACGACTACGATACCCCCGACGGCTCCTGCATCCGCGACTACATCAACGTGGTCGACCTCGCCAAAGCCCACGTGCTCGCCGTTGAGCGCATGCTCGACAACGTCTCCGACAAGAAGATCGAAATATTCAACCTCGGCACAGGCCGTGGCACATCGGTGCTTGAACTCATCAACACTTTTGAAAGCGCCACCGGCGTGAAAGTGCCACACAAAATCGTAGGGCGCCGCGAAGGCGACATCGAGAAAGTGTGGGCCGATCCGTCGTATGCCAACAACGTGCTCGGCTGGACAGCCACCTCGACACTCGAGGACACTATGCGCTCGGCATGGGCATGGCAGTGCAAGCTCCGCGAACGCGGCATCATGTAACAGACGTCACGCTGCCGGCAATGACCATCTACCGTCTCCTGCTCACAACACTGCTTTGCGTCCTGACCGCCGCACCGGCCGTCAGGGCGCAGCAGCGCTTTCTGCCCGCGCCGGATCCTGCCGACAGCGCCATCACCGTCAGCCTGCTCACATGCAGTCCGGGAGCTGAAGTCTACGAGCTCGAAGGCCATTCGGCCCTCCGCCTGAAGTATGTGTGCGCCGATCCGGCAGGAGCCATCGACGTGGCCGTCAACTGGGGCGTCTTTGACTTCGCCACACCCGGTTTTGTCTACCGTTTCGTAAAAGGCGAGACCGACTATTCCATCGGCGTCGCACCCACGCCGATGTTCCTCTATCAGTACACCGTCACCGGACGTCGGGTCACCGAGCAGACGCTTAGCCTCACACCGTCGCAGGCGGCAGCCGTGATCGATCTCGTGGAGAAGAACCTGCAGCCTGAAAACCGCATCTACCGCTACAACTACGTGTTCGACAACTGCGCCACCCGTCCGCTCGCCATCATCGAGCGGGCCATCGGCGACACCCTGCAACTGCCCACAGGCTACGACAGTCTCGGATCGGATCCGACATTCCGCAACGAGATGCGCCACTTCCATGCCGACTACCCGTGGTATCAGTTCGGCATCGACCTCTGCCTCGGCAGCGGCGTTGACCGCACCATCACCCGGCGCGAGACGATGTTCGCCCCCGTGGTGCTGCAGCAACTCGTGGCCGATGCCGTCATCCCGACATCGCACGGCGCCCCTGGCCGCCCGCTTGTAGCCTCTACGCAGACACTTGTTGAAGGCTCGCCCGACGCCCTGTCGCAGCCCACGCCATGGATTCTCACGCCCATGGCCGCCATGCTGGCGCTGCTCATCATCACATGCGCCGTCACCTACCACGACATCCGCGGCCGCCATCAGTCGCGATGGTTCGACGCCATCCTCTTCGGCGCCTACGGAGTGCTCGGATGCATCATAGCGTTCCTCATCTTCATCTCCGTCCACGAAGCCACATCGCCCAACTGGCTCTTCCTATGGCTCAACCCGCTGTGCCTCCTTGTGCCCATTTTAATTTGGACAGCACCGGCACGCCGGATACTTAAGATATATCTCACAGCCGCCGTCATCGCCACGGTGGCATTAGGCTTGCTCTATATCGCCGGAGTACAGTCGCTCAACCCCGCATTCGTGCCCATGATGCTTGCCGGCATCATCCGCAGCCTTTTCATCATCCTGCCACGTGAAAAATCAAAAACGACATAACGCCGCCTCCTCACGGCTGATACCTGTGATGACTGCCCTGCTGGCCACGCTCGGTCTGCAGGCCCAGAACGCCGTCAACCGTTCGCCGCTTGTCATAGGCATCATTGTCGAAGGACTGTCCGACGACTATCTGTCGGCTCTTGAGCCCCGCTTCACCGAAGGAGGCTTCAAACGGCTCATGCGCTCGGGCGTAACCCTTTCCGACGTCGACTTCGGCCCGGGCATCGATGCCACAGCCGCAGCCGCCATAGTCCACACCGGCACATCGCCGATGGTCAACGGCATACCGGCGCGCTACATCTATTCGCCGGCTACCGACCGCGCCACTCAGGTGCTGTCCGACCCCAAAAGCATGGGCAACTTCACCGACGAGACTTTTTCGCCAAAAGCGCTTAAAGTGTCGACCATCGCCGACGAGCTGCGCATCGACTCCGACGGCGACGGGCTGGTTTACGCTCTGGCTCCCGACCCTCAGATAGCCATCATCACCGCCGGCCACGCCGCCAACAGCGCCTGCTGGATCTATGACCACACCGGCAACTGGGCATCTTCGACATTCTACAAAGATATGCCCCGCGCGGTCACCAACCGCAACTACCGCAACCCGCTCCATTCGCGGCTCGACACCATGAAATGGGTGCCCGCGCTGCCGATGGACGCCTATCCGTTCCTGTCACGCGCCGAACGCGCCAAGCCATTCCGCCATCAGTATCCGCAGCGGCAGTTCGACCGGTTTGAGGCGTTCAAATCCACCCCGATGGCCAACACCGAAGTGACGGATCTCGGCATCGACCTCATCACGTCGGGCTCGCTCGGACGTGACGCAGCCACCGACATGCTCAGTCTCACCTACACCGTGAGCCCTGCCGAAGCCGACCGCGCCGAGACCATGGACATGTACATCCGGCTCGACCGCGATCTCGCCCGGCTTTTTGCCGCCGCCGAACGCGCCGCCGGCACCGGAAACATCACCGTATTCCTCTCGGGCATACCAGCCGAGAACCGTTTTCCTTCGGACGACACCAAATGGAACGTCCCCACGGGCGAATACTCCATACGCAAAGCCATGTCGCTGCTCGACATGTATCTCATGGCCACACACGGCAACGGCGACTGGATTTCGGGCTACTACGACAAGCAATTTTTCCTCAACCGCAAACTCATAGCCGACCGCGATCTCAGCCTGTCGGCATTCCGCACGGAGGTGGCCGACTTCCTCGCCCGCATGGCCGGCGTGTGCAACGTCTACACCATCGACGACATCCTTGCCGCCCGTGCCGGCGACGATCCTCAGGCCCTCAAGCGCAACACGTCGGTTGAGCACTGCGGCGACGTCATCATCGAGATCAACCCCGGCTGGGTAATCACCGACGACGAGCCGTCGACAACCGTCAAAGCCAAAACCAAGAAGACACGTCCGTCGGAACGTGCCAACGCCACGCGCATTCCGGCATTCATTCTGGCTCCGTCCGTTGCCCCGCGGCGCATCGACACACCTGTCGACGCCCGCGCCATAGCGCCGACCGTGGCCAGCGTGCTCCGCATACGGTCGCCCAACGCCGCAACCATACGTCCCGTCAGCCTGCGTTGACATTCCCGCCCTCTCACCATCCTTCCGGACCGGAGTGTCATCGCCATCTAATCCACATTCACTCAACCTTTCACACGTTAGCGACAAGACAATGAAAACAAAAGAAATGCTTCTTCTTGCAGGAGCCGGCGCATTGACGCTTCCCGTTGCCGCAACCGGAAATGATTCCGGGATGCGGCAGAGCGACCGACCCAACGTGCTCATCATCATGTGCGACGACATGGGATACGGCGATCTCGGATGCTACGGCCAGCCCTACATATCGACTCCGTGCATCGACAGCATGGCGGCTCAGGGTCTGCGCTTCACGCAAGCCTACGCCGGAAGCCCGGTCAGCGCTCCGTCACGCGCATCGCTCATGACCGGCCAGCATTCGGGCCACTGCGAAGTAAGAGGCAACAAAGAATACTGGCGCGATGTGCCGACCGTGAAGTATGGCAGGAACACCGACTTTTCCATAGTCGGGCAGCACCCCTACGACTCGGCGCATATAGTCCTGCCTGAGATATTCAAGGACCGCGGCTACAACACCGGCATGTTCGGCAAATGGGCAGGAGGCTACGAAGGCTCCCGCTCCGTTCCCGAAAAGCGCGGCATCGACGAATATTTCGGATATATCTGTCAATTTCAGGCACATCTCTATTACCCCAACTTCCTGAACCGCTTCAGCCGCCAGGCCGGTGACACAGCCACCGTGCGCGTGGTGCTGGAAGACAATATCGAGTATCCGATGTTCGGTCCCGACTACAACAAGCGTCCGCAATATTCCGCCGACATCATCCACTCCAAGGCGATGGAATGGCTCGGGAGCCAGTCGGCCGACAAGCCGTTCTTCGGCCTCCTCACCTACACATTGCCCCACGCCGAGCTCGTCCAGCCCGACGACTCGATCGTCGCATCCTATCGCGCCCGGTTTGCCGAAGATTCCGACTGGCCCGGACAGGAGGGGTCGCGTTACAACGCCACCACACACACCCACGCCCAGTTTGCGGCGATGATCACGCGCCTCGATACCTACGTGGGCGACATCCTGCGCCTGCTTCGCGAAAAAGGACTCGACCGCAACACCCTCGTCATCTTCACCAGCGACAACGGACCTCATGAAGAAGGCGGTGCCGACCCCACATTTTTCGGTCGCGACGGCAAGCTGCGCGGACTCAAACGCCAGATCCATGAGGGAGGCATACGCGTGCCGTTCATTGCCTACTGGCCCGGCACAATACGACCCGGCCGCACATCGGACCTGCAGATCGCTTTCTACGACATAATGCCGACAATGGCACGTCTCACCGGCGTTTCCGACTTTCCCGGCCGATATGCCAACCCCGACGTGGCCGACGACCGCTTTGACGGCATCTCCTTCTATCCTACGCTTATGGATCAGCCCGGACAGGCCGTCCATCCGTTCCTTTACTGGGAATTCGATGAAACGGATCAGATCGGTGTAAGGGAAGGCGACTGGAAACTCATAGTCAAATCCGGGAAGCCGCATCTCTACAACCTCGCCGACGATATCCATGAAGACAACGACATAGCCGCCGGGCATCCCGACATTGTCAATCGTCTCATCAATATCATCGAACGCGAGCACACCCCCAATCCCTACTTCCACGTAACGATGCCGAAGAAGGAATAATCATGCCCTCCGATGCCGAATTGCGACAAAACGTCACAATCCGGCACATTATTTAGCGCTTTTAACCCCCTTATCTCGCCCATTTTCACTATCTTTGCACTTGATTTTGGCATCAACCTTCAAAATTGGCCGAATCTCAAATGCAAATAATTAAAACACAACAACATAAATGTCAATCAACTCATTCTTAAGCAAAATATTTGGCAACAAGTCGCAACGCGACCTCAAAGAGATAAACCCGATCGTTGAACAGATCAAGGCTCTCGGTCCTGAAATGCAGAAGCTTACGCACGATCAGCTCCGCGAGAGGATCGACGACATCCGCGACGACATCCGCAAGGCCACCGAAGCCGACCGCAACCGCATCGACGAAATCCGCAGTGAAGTAGAGTCAATCGACGTTGAAAAACGCCAGCCCCTGTGGGACGAGCTCGACCGCCGCGAGAAAAACATCCTCGACACCATCGAGGACAAGCTCAACGAACATCTCCCCGTAGTGTTCGCCATAATGCGTGAGACAGCTGCCCGTTTCGCCGCCAACCCCACCATCGAAGTCACCGCTACGGCGCTCGACCGCGAGCTCGCCGCCCAGGGCAAGGACTTCATCAGCATCGAAGGCGACAAAGCCATCTACAAAAACCACTGGATGGCCGGCGGCAACGAAATCACCTGGGATATGGTGCACTATGACGTCCAACTCATGGGCGGCATCGTACTCCACCAAGGAAAAATTGCCGAAATGGCCACCGGCGAAGGTAAAACCCTCGTGGCCACGCTTCCCGTATTCCTGCGCAGTCTCTCGCGTCGCGGCGTGCACGTGGTCACCGTCAACGATTATCTCTCCAAACGTGACTCCGAATGGATGGGCCCCCTGTACATGTTCCACGGCTCGACCGTAGACTGCATAGACAAGCACGAGCCCAATACCCCCGAGCGCCGCGCCGCATACAACTGCGACATCACTTTCGGTACCAACAACGAATTCGGCTTTGACTACTTGCGCGACAACATGGCCATGGATCCCGAGGACATGGTACAGCGTAAACACTACTACGCTATAGTCGATGAGGTCGACAGCGTGCTCATCGACGATGCCCGCACACCTCTGATTATCTCCGGCCCGGTGCCCAAAGGCGATGACCAATACTTCGATGAATTTAAGCAAAATGTCAAGAATGTAGTGCAAGCGCAGCAGCGTCTTGTTACGCAGATACTTGCCGAAGCCAAGGCAAAACTCGTGTCTGAAGACAAGGATACCCGCAAAGAAGGGGCACTGCTGCTGTTTCGTGCATTCAAGGGCCTGCCCAAGAACGGTGCACTTATCAAATTCCTCTCCACCGAAGGCATGAAAAACATCCTCTTGGAGACCGAGGCTCACTACCTGCAAGATAACGCCCGTGAAATGCCCATCGTCACCGATCCGCTCTACTTTGTCATCGATGAGAAAAACCGCTCGGTCGAACTCACCGACAAGGGCATCGATGAACTGACACGTGGCATCTCCGACCCGCAATTCTTTGTGCTGCCGGACATCACAGCCCAGCTCTCCGATTTGGAACACATCACCAACCCGGAAGAACGCGCCGAACGCAAGGATACACTCATGCAAGACTACGCCGTCAAGGCCGAGCGCGTCCACACCGTCACGCAGCTTCTCAAAGCCTATACCCTTTTCGAAAAAGATGTTGAATATGTGATCGACGACAACAAGATCAAGATTGTCGACGAACAGACCGGCCGTATCATGGAGGGCCGACGCTACTCCGACGGACTCCATCAGGCCATCGAAGCCAAGGAAGGCGTCAAGGTGGAAGCCGCCACGCAGACATTCGCCACCATCACGCTCCAGAACTACTTCCGCATGTATCACAAGCTGGCCGGCATGACCGGTACGGCCGAGACGGAAGCCGGTGAATTCTGGGACATCTACAAACTTGACGTCATCACCATTCCCACCAACAAACCCGTTGCACGTCACGACCTCAAGGACCGCGTCTACAAGACCAAGAAAGAGAAATATGCCGCTGTCATCGACGAGATCCAGCGCCTCGTCTCGCAAGGCCGTCCGGTGCTCGTCGGCACAACGTCGGTAGAGATCTCCGAACTTCTGTCGCGCATGCTCAAGATGCGCAACATCCCCCACAACGTGCTCAACGCCAAGCTGCACCAGAAAGAGGCCGAGATCGTGGCCCTCGCCGGTAAAGCGGGCACCGTCACCATCGCAACCAACATGGCCGGCCGCGGTACCGACATCAAGCTGCCGGATGAAGTGAAAGCAGCCGGCGGCCTCGCCATCATAGGCACCGAGCGCCACGAATCGCGCCGCGTCGACCGGCAGCTCCGCGGCCGTTCCGGCCGTCAGGGCGACCCGGGTTCTTCGGTATTCTACGTGTCGTTCGAGGACCAGCTGATGCGTCTGTTCGTCACCGACCGTGTCATGAGGATGCTCGACCGCTTCGGCCTCAAAGAGGGCGAGATGATCGAATCGAAAATGATCAACAACGCCATCGAGAACGCCCAGAAACGCGTCGAAGAAAACAACTTCGGCATCCGCAAGCGCCTCCTCGAATATGACGACGTGATGAACAAGCAGCGCACCTACATCTATTCGCGCCGCCACCACGCACTGCTCGGCGAACGCATCGGCGTCGACATCAACAACATGTTCTGGGACGTCATCGAAAACCTCCTCAACACCTACAGCGCGCCTTCCGACTACGAAGATCTCGCCATGGATGTGTTCAAGCTTCTGGCCATCGAGATGCCGTTCTCCGAAGAGGAATTCCGCAACCGCAGCAAGGAAGAGCTTATCGAATCGCTGCACTCCGCCGCCATGGAAGCGCTCAACCGCAACAACAGCCGAATCACCGAAATAGCCGACCCCGTAATCAAGAAATGGGTTGACGAACACGGCTCCGACGGCCGCATCGTAGTGCCGATGACCGACGGCAAACGCGTGTTCTACCTGCGCGTCGATCTGGCCGAGGCTTATGCCTCCGACTCCCGCTCGATTGTCAAGGAATGGGAGAAGATGGTGCTGCTCATGACCATCGACGAACTATGGAAAGAACATCTCCGCGAGCTCGACCAGCTGCGCCAGTCGGTGCAGAACGCATCCTACGAACAGAAAGATCCGCTGGTCATCTATAAAGTGGAATCGTTCCACCTCTTCGAGCAGATGCTCAACAACCTCAACTCAAAGGTTGTGTCGGTGCTCCTCCGCGGTCACATCCACGTGCCGTCGCGCCAGCCTGCCGACAACGGCGAGGCCGCATCGCAGCGTCCCGCGCCCGAAGTGCAGCGCGCCATGCCCGAGTCGCCAAGCGTGAAGAATCAATATCAGACTTCCCGCGAAAGCATGCCGGGCGAGAATGCTACCCGCGCCGCCGCTTCGGCTCAGCAAGGCGAGAAGCAGCGCCCGATGCCCATAAAGGCAGCGCCGAAAGTGGGCCGCAACGATCCCTGTCCCTGCGGCAGCGGCAAGAAATTCAAAAACTGCCACGGACGCAACATGTAAGATGCTCCCGCTCCACGGGCATTAGCAACATACGGAGGCTGTCGGGTTGAACTATCTTCACGACAGTTCATGACAGCCCCCTTAAAATCTCTCCAACACTCACTCTCACAGATATGAAAAAGAAAAACTATATTATTATAGGTGCAGGCGCCGCTCTGCTGATCGGCCTGTGTGTATGGCTTGCCACCACACTCATCAAGAGCAACTCCCAGAGCATCGAGCTCTCGGAGGCGAAAGCGCAGCTCGAACAGATGAAAATCGATTCGGCCAACATGGCCATGGCCGCCGACCTCACCCAGCTCGACAATCAGTATCAGCAGCTCGAAAACGCCGCCATAAAGCTCGAAAACGACTCTATCCTGGCGAAATACAACTCCTCAAAAGCCAAAGTGGAAGAGCTCCTGCGCCAGCTTAACGACCAGAAGGTGCGCAACAAAGCCGAAATCGACAAGCTGCAGAAAGAGATTGAAAGCCTTCGCGGCCTGCTGCGCCATTACGTGGCTATGGTCGACTCGCTCGGAAAGGAAAACGGCATACTGCGTGAAAATCTCGAACAGGAGATCGACCGCAACCAGCAGCTCACCTCGCAAGTGAGTGAAGTCACCCGGCAGAATGAGCATCTCACCGAGCGCATGACGCTTGCCGAGAAACTCAATGTGACAGCCGTAACGCTCACTCCGCTCAACAAGAAGGGCAAACGCGAAAAGAACGTGACCAAAGCCCGCCAGCTGATGGTGACCTTCACAATCCCGCAGAACAACTCCACGCCTGTCGGTGAAAAGACCATATACCTGCGTCTGACCGGTCCCGAAGGAAGCCTGCTCGGCAACACCGGATCATTCTCGTTCGAAGGCCAGAAGCTCCCCTTCACCGCCCGCAAGAATGTTGAATATTCAGGCGATGAAATCACCGGCATCACCATCTACTGGGACGTCAACACCACCCTCAATCCCGGCGAATACACCGTAGAACTTTTTGCCGACAATTTCCGCCTCACATCCCGCAAGTTCACACTGAAAAAATAATACGGCCGCAATGACCGATCTGTTCAGCTATATCTACGACTCCGTCAACTCGGTGGAAGTGACCGCCGTTTCGTCTGTCTACAAGCTGCTTCTGAGCCTGTTGCTAGGTTGCTGTGTCGGGATGGAGCGTAAGCGCAAAGGACAGACCGCGGGCCTGCGCACGTTTGCGCTCATCTCCATGGGAGCTACCCTCGCCATGATCCTGTCGATCTACGTTCCGCAGGAATACCTCGGTCTGAAGAACGGCGACCCCGGGCGTATAGCAGCGCAGGTGATCACCGGCATCGGTTTCCTCGGTGCCGGCGCTATCATTCAGGGCAAAGGATCGGTCCGCGGCCTCACCACCGCCGCCGGAATATGGATGGTGGCCACTATCGGACTGGCGGTCGGCGTGGGCATGTACACGGTTTCGATCGTCGCCACCGCGCTGATCATATTCATCCTGATGATTCTCGAGCAGATCGAACACCGCCTGCGCCTTGCCGGCGAGATGCGCATCATCAGGCTTAAGATCTCGGATATAGTGGTGGACATCGAGGGCTACCGCAAGTGTCTTGCCGACAATCGCGTCACGCTTATCGATGTGTATGTAGAATACGACTACGCCGCCCCGCTTACGCGACTCAACCTGGTCACCCTTGCCCGTGAGACCGTCGACTTCATCAAGCTGTTTGAAGATCTCCGGCATATAAAGCCCACCGAATCCATATCACTCGCAAACCAAGTCACAGCCTGACGTTTAAATGTTTCTACCCGACACCATACTGCTATCAGTAGCACCCTCCGCGGCACAGGCTGCCGGCGAACTCAATGTCGAGAGCCTGATCACCGATCTGGCGTTTATTCTGATTCTTGGTGCCGGCACCACCCTGTTTTTCAAATGGATAAAACAGCCCGTAGTGCTCGGCTACATAGTGGCCGGATTCCTTGCAAGCCCCAATTTCAAATATCTGCCCTCGGTCACCACTGAGAGCAACATCGAATTCTGGGCGCAGCTGGGCATTGTGATCCTGCTCTTTTCGCTCGGACTGGAATTCAGCTTCAAAAAGCTCATCAATGCGGGCGGCTCGGCCGTCACCACGGCGCTCATCATTGTCATCGGCATGATGTGCGCCGGATTCGGCATAGGCAATCTCCTTGGCTTTTCCGACATCAACTCGCTGTTTCTCGGAGGCATGCTGTCGATGTCGTCGACCACCATCATCATCAAAGCGTTCAACGATCTGGGCATCAGCCACAAGAAGTTTGCATCACAGGTGTTTGCCGTGCTGATTGTCGAGGATCTTTTTGCCGTCCTGATGATGGTGATCCTGTCGTCGATCGCCCTCAACAACAGCGTGCAGGGCTCTGAAATGCTTTTCAGCATCAGCAAGCTTCTGTTCTTCCTCATCGCATGGTTTGCCGTCGGCGTGTTCGTGCTGCCGTCGGCCCTCAATGCCTGCCGCCGCTATCTCAACAGCGAAACGCTCCTGATCATCTCCATGGGGCTCTGTCTCGGTATGGCCGTATTCTCGGTCTACTGCGGCTTCTCGCTGGCCCTCGGCGCTTTCGTGATGGGATCGATACTCGCAGGCACAAGCTTTGCCGAACGCATCGAGCACGTGACGCTTCCGGTGAAAGATCTTTTCGGATCGGTGTTCTTCATTTCCGTGGGCATGATGGTAAACCCCGACGTGATCGTCGAATATGCGAGCCCCATACTCATCCTGTCGGGCGTGGTGATAGTCGGGATGATCACCTTCGGCACCTTCGGCATGCTCGTTTCCGGACAGACGCTGAAGGTGGCCATCGAATCGGGATTCTCCCTGACACAGATCGGTGAGTTTGCCTTCATCATCGCATCCCTCGGCATGCAGCTCGGCGTGCTCGATCCCACGATCTACCCAATCGTCGTGGCGGTGTCGGTGCTCACCACATTCACCACCCCCTATTTCATACGCATGGCCGACCCTGTCTACGGCTATGTCGAGCGCCATCTGCCCAAACGGCTTCACTTCCTCATCGACCGCTATTCAAAGACGGCAGGCGAGGAGAGCGAAACCGGAAAGATATGGCGGGCGGTGCTCAAGCGTTATGTGTGGCGCATACTCCTCTATGCCACCGTCCTGACGGCCATCTGTCTCATTTCGGGCCATTGGCTGCTTCCGCTGATGACGGAAATCATGCCGCAATGGGGACGCCTGATCTGCGCGCTGATCACCATTGCAGCTATGGCTCCCTTCCTCCTGGCCCTCTCCTATCCGTCGTCGAAGAAGAACGAGCGCGAAACGCTCCTCAGTGCCAACGCCCGCTTCAATGTACCGCTCGTCGTGCTGCGCATATTCCGCCTGATCTTGTCGCTGGCTTTCATCTATTATGCCATCGCTTCAATCTACACTCCGCGCACCGGACTGTTTGCAGGTCTCGGCGTGTTCCTCCTCATAACCGTGGTGATATCCAAGCAGGTGAGCCGCCAGATGCACAACATCGAGAAAAAATTCATCGACAACCTCAACGAACGCGAGCTGCGTCGATCGGGTCACAACAACAACATCATCAGCAATCTCCACATGGCATTTGTCACCGTGGGCTATGCATGCCCGTTTGTCGGGATGAAGCTTGCCGACTCGGGGCTCCGCTCCACCTATGGTATCAGCGTGGCATCCATTCAGCGCGGCACCACCGTCATCCCGGTCCCCTCGGGGAATATCCGGCTTTTCCCGGGCGACACGCTCTCGATCATAGGCACGGAGGACGAGATTCAGCGCCTGCTTCCGGCCATCGAAGCACAACCCGTGGAAAACGCCTCCGGAGTGAAAGCCACCGACATGAAACTCACGTCGCTGCAGCTATCCGACGAATCGGTGCTTATCGACAAGACTGTAGCGGAGTCGGAGCTGTCGACCCGCTACAGTTCGCTGTTGGTCAGCATCATGCGCGACGGCGTTTATATCACGCCCGACAAATCGACCACGTTCCGTGCCAACGATATTCTCTGGCTTGTCGCCAATCCGGAACTCCTCTCCGGATTGCGATGACGCAGATACATTAGACAATACACTGCGTGTCATCACATTACATAGTCCGAACACAACATCGGCCACCTTTTTTTAATTCGTTGAAAAGTGTGCAAATTATTGCAAACTACCCTAATTAGTGTTAACTTTGCACAAACCAATCATTCAGTTTTCAGCATCATGCAGAACATCAAGCCCGGTTCACTCCTCAACAACGGGAAATACCGTGTCGACCTTGCCATCGGTCAGGGCGGTTTCGGTATCACTTACCTTGGACAACACACAATTCTCTACAACAAAGTCGCTATCAAGGAATACTTTCCGCAACAATACTGCGACCGCGACGACCACTCCAACAACATCGTTGCCAAATCCACGTCGTCGGCAAAAGAGATGGCCCGTTTCCGTGCCAAATTCATCAAGGAAGCCATCACACTTTCAAAACTCAGCCACCCCAACATCGTCAGGATTCTCGACGTGTTTGAAGACAACGGCTCGGCCTATTTCGTGATGGATTTCGTCGACGGCATGACACTGAAGGATATGGTGGAATGCGAGCCTCTGCCCATCGACCGGGCCATCGACTACGTCCGCCATATAGCCGAAGCTTTGGATCATATCCATGCAAAGCGAATCAATCATCTCGACATAAAGCCGGCCAACATCATTGTCAGGGCAAGCGACAATCAGCCTATACTCATCGACTTCGGCCTCGCCAAGAATTTCGACAGTCAGGGCGCCCAGACGAGCGCCACACCGATAGGCGTAAGCCGCGGATATGCCCCGCTCGAACAGTACACCGGTGCTATCGAATCGTTCTCGCCCGAAAGCGACCTCTATTCGTTGGGCGCCACGCTCTACAAAATCATCACCGGCATCAATCCGCCGGAGCCTTCGACGATACTCAACGTAGGCCATATCGATTTCCCCGACTTCGTGCCCGATGCGATCCGCGACATCATCACCAAGGCGATGTCGGTTTCAAAGGCACAGCGTTATCACACCGCAAAAGAGATCATCGCCGACCTCGACAAATCGATGTGCCCTCCCGCCGAGCCGGAATCCGAGACCATACCCGCAGTTGAGCCCGAAACAGAACCCGAAGAAGTGGCCGAGACAGTGGCCATCGTCGAAAATCGCAACGAGGAAGAACCGGCCCGGGAGGTATACATCCCAACCCCGATAGCACATTCCGCCGATGCCACCGAAGAGGAGCCGGTTGCCAAAGAGGAGCATACCGTCGTCGAAGAAAAGCCGGTTGCTGAAGAAGAACATGCCGTTGTCGAGGCTCCGGAGCAAGAGGAGTTCGAGATGAAGGAAGAAGCTGAACCGGAGACAGAACCGGAGACAGAAGCTGAAGCGAAGACGGATGAACCGGAAAATGAAACAAACGTTTCTTCCGAAACCGACAGCAACGAAATCGACATCGATGCCCCGGCTGAAACCGATTCTGAAGAACCGACCGTAACAACCGACTACGAAGAAGAGCCTGAAACGGTGACCGACACCCCGTCAGCACCGGCCGACGAATCTGAATCGTCCGAGTCATCGGATACCGAAATATCCGGCGACGTATCCGAATCTAAGGCTCCGGTTGAGGAAAATCCCGTCAGCGCCACGGACAGCAAAAAAACAAAAGCTAAGAGCAAACGCGGCATTTTGCTGGTAATCGTCATATTTATCGTCGCAATAGCCGCCGGAGCAGCTGCCTATTATTTCTGGTCGTTGGGAAATTCAGGTGGCTCATCAACCGATGCCGACACAACAGATGTCGTCGAAAACACCAAAGCCACGGAGGAAACAAACGGACCGGTGACCGTCAGCGGCATGCCCTTCACCATCTCAGGCATCAGCGGCCTATACACCGGCACCCTCAATGCCGACTCCGTTCCCGACATGAAGACCGATGCTTATGTGAAATTCAACGACAAGACCTACGATTACTACAAGGGCGACATTGCCGGCGGTAAGATTACAGGCCACGGATTCCTGCGCGCCGCCGACGGCACAACGTTTGAAGGCACGTTCAACGACGGTGAGATACTCGACGGCGAAATACGTTACTCCTCGGGTGAATCCTACAAAGGTACGTTCAAAAACAATGAGTTCTTCAACGGCACCTATTTCGACAAAACCGGAAAAGCGCTCTACAAATATGTCAACGGAAAAGAATCCTGATTATAAACACGCAAAAACCTATACCTTACAATGATTCACCTTTTTAGCAAACGAATTTTCCTCATGGGCGCCGTAATGCTGAGCGCAGCCCTCGTTGCCGACGCGGCTCTGCCCAACGGGCTCCCGACAATCGACCGAAAAGAAAAAGAAACAGTCGACCGTCAGCCGGACGCGCCCAAAGTGCCTACCAAAAAAGGCAAAAGCCGCCGCAAAGCCAGAGAGGAGTCGGAAACACTCGCCAAGCCGTATTTTTCCATCGATAAGACAACATCATCCGCACGCGGTGCCGGCGGCCACGATTATATTCCCGTTGAAGCAAGAAACACCACATGGGAAATCTCACAATATCCCGCCAGCTGGGCCACCGTGACAAAAAGCGGCAACGACGGCATCGATATCGAATATGCCGAGAATCCCTCCAGCCAGCCCCGTTTCTCACGGATGTATGTCACCAACGGAAGCAAAGTGGAAGTGATCCAGCTCACACAGACTGGCACCGTGAAATTTGAAGTCGTCGACATCGCTTTTGCCAACACCGACGAAAGTGGCAACAAAATCTACTCCGATTTCGGCGCCCCCCTCTACACCTACGATCTCAACTACCTGCTCCCCCGCGTAACCTACAACGGACCGGAAGAAGCCGAAGATAAAATTGTGGGCGTGCGCATCGTCAAGCCCGACGGATCGGTCGACGGCATTGAAGATCCCAACGACTTCACCTATCAGTGGGTCATCAAAGCTCAGCCGGGCAAAGACCAGACTGCCGACCTCTACACCTGGGGCGACAACGTACGCCGCCGCGGCGTCCCCTATTATTTCCCCGGCACCTACAGCTTCCAGCTCTGGGTCGACGACGAACTCGCTATATCCAAAGAATTCAAAGTGTCGCTCAAACCCGACGACTATGGTGCCACCATCGAGGACTACTGGGTTGAGCACAACATCAACTACGAAGGCCAGGACGGCATGCTCGTTCACTCACGCGTCAACAGCCAGAACCTCGAGGGCTACAAGATCTGCTATTGCATCTTCCTCAAGGATGAAGAGGGCAATCCGCTCCGCGACGAACGCGACAGAATCCTCACAGTGCAGGATATGGCCGACGTCGAATCAAACGACTTCTACTGGGACAACTGGAGTGTTTTCGTGCCCTACGACACCATCCGCAAAGCGCTTGGCGACAGCAAGACTTTCACCTATAAGATCGAAGTGCAGAATTTCGAGGCACAGCGCCCGCTCTCCAACGTTACGGGCTTGTCTCACACATTCACCGACTGACCTTCCGCCATCCCGCCAAAAACCGGCTAACTTGTTTAACACCACATATTTTCAGTACATCATTTAATGCAACAGAAAATAATCATCCTTGACTTCGGATCGCAGACCACGCAGCTCATCGGACGTCGTGTCCGCGAACTCAACTGCTATTGCGAAATTATCCCTTACAACAAAATGCCGCTCGACGACCCCTCGGTCATCGGCGTCATCCTCTCCGGATCGCCCTTCTCGGTCTATGACGAGAAGGCTTTCCGCATATCGCTCGACGGCATCCGCGGTCGCTATCCCATCCTCGGCATCTGCTACGGCGCCCAGCTCATGGCTCACATCAACGGCGGCACCGTCGAACCGGCCGACTCACGCGAATACGGCCGCGCCATCCTTTCGTCGGTCACCGACGATCCGCTCCTCCACGACATCGAGGCCGGCAGCCAGGTGTGGATGAGCCACGGTGACACCATCACGGCGCTGCCCGACAACTTCAGCATCATAGCCTCGACCGACAAAGTGCCAGTGGCCGCCTATCACATCGACGGCGAGGAGGTGTGGGGCGTACAGTTCCACCCCGAAGTGTTTCACTCGACATGCGGCATGCAGCTGCTCCGCAATTTCGTGGTCGGCATCTGCCACTCCCGCCAGGACTGGAGCGCGGCATCGTTCATCGAATCGACCGTCGCCCACCTGAAGAAACAGCTCGGCAACGACAAAGTGGTGCTCGGACTGAGCGGCGGTGTCGACTCATCGGTTGCCGCCGTGCTGCTCAACAAAGCTATCGGCAAAAACCTCACCTGCATATTCGTTGACCACGGCATGCTCCGCAAAAACGAGTTTGCCGACGTGATGCGCGACTATGAAGGCCTAGGGCTCAACGTGATAGGCGTCGACGCCTCAAAGAAATTCTTCGCTGAGCTCGCCGGAGTCACCGAACCTGAGAAAAAACGCAAAATCATCGGCAAAGGGTTCATCGACGTGTTCAACGAGGAGGCTCAGAAGCTTTCCGACGTCAAATGGCTCGGTCAGGGCACCATCTATCCCGACTGCATCGAATCGCTCTCCATCACCGGCACCACGATCAAAAGTCACCACAATGTGGGCGGTCTGCCGGAGAAAATGCACCTCAAGCTGTGCGAGCCGCTGCGTCTGCTCTTCAAGGACGAAGTGCGCGCCGTGGGTCGTCAGCTTGGCATGCCTGAACACCTTATCACACGCCACCCCTTCCCCGGTCCCGGACTCGCCGTGCGCATCCTCGGCGACATCACACCCGAAAAAGTGGCTATCCTCCAGAACGCCGACCAAATCTTCATTCAGGGTCTCCGCGACTGGGGTCTCTACGATAAGGTATGGCAGGCCGGCGTGATCCTGCTTCCGGTCCAGAGCGTTGGCGTCATGGGCGATGAGCGCACCTACGAACGCGCCGTTGCGCTGCGCGCCGTCACATCCACCGATGCCATGACCGCCGACTGGGCACACCTCCCCTACGATTTCCTCGCCGACGTGTCAAACAAAATCATCAACACCGTCCGCGGCGTCAACCGCGTAACCTACGACATCTCCTCCAAACCGCCGGCCACAATCGAGTGGGAGTAAATTCCACAACGCCGAGATACGTCGGAAGACATTCTTGCAAATAATCCGAATATGCCGTACAAAATTGTGCGACATATTCTTTTTTTGTACATTTGCAAAGCGTGCCGAGCGGGCACAGACATATTGAGAAAGCGTTCTCACATCGTTCGATTGATGAAACCTAGGAAATTTCAACAATGAAATACGGAATGATGGTGATTGTTCGCTCTCTTTGGCTTGATGTATCAACAACCATGATATGCGGTCAAAGTGGAGTTGTAGTTCACTCATTCGTATTTCATGGGAATCCTAGGCCCACATCAATGAATAAGTGAGTTTGCGGCTCCACTTTTTAGCAACCATTTATTTATTAACAAGCCATAATCATCATGAAAAAAGGATTAGTAATCACAGCCGGTGCACTCCTGTTTATTGGAGCATGCGTAGCCGTGGTTGACAAGAATGAAAATGCGTCGGGAACCACGGAAAACATGGATACCATACCCACCGCCAATTCTGAATCGACATACGATTCAATGAAAGGACAAGTTGAGCCACAAGCGCCAAAATCTGCTTGGTCTTATAATGAATCTATTGATGAAATGACCGACAAGACAACATATCTTGCCTCCGTAGTTTCTGAAAACAGTGTGTACTTCGACTTTCCTTATCAAGGAGGGAGCACACTGACCTTTACGCTAAGAGACAGCCCACAATACGGAAAAGATGCTTATATCCGCATATCAACAGGACAGTTCAATTCCTCATATAATGGTACGACCATTAAAATGAGAATCGATGACAAACCCGCTCAGACCATCAATTGTAATGAGGCGTCTGACAATAGTACGGACTTATTGTTTCTAAGAGGCTACAACAAAATTGTCAAAGCGCTCAAGGGAGCTAAGACAATGAAAATAAGTGCGGAATTCTTTTCGGAAGGCGTCCGCACCTTCACATTCGATGTTTCGGGACTCGAATGGAACCATTAATTCAATTCTCAACCTGAACAATCATATGCCGCAACCACTGTGTTGCGGCATAGTTTTATAACGGCAAATTAAATATTGCCAATGGAGCTTATATGAACCAATTATACCTTGCGTATATTTATTCTTCTGGGAGGATGCGGAGGTTGTCGCCGGCGTTTACGCGGTAACGCGCACTGGTGCCGGTTGTAAGGTTTTTGACGGTGAACACGTAGTCTTCGATATTGAGGTTGGCTCTTTCCGAACCGTCATAGGCTGCGTTCACGGCCTGGCTCACTGTGTGAAAGCCTGAGCCTTGCCATGTATCAATCTCTTTGCCGTCGAACCAAAACTCGACACGCACGTCATCTGTAGGGTGAATTCTGTTGTTTTCCATTATCTTTCGGGATCTTTAGTTTCCTATTGAAAATAACATCAATAGCCCGGAAAAAGATTAGCGGATGTCCGCAGATAAACGCAAATCTCCATCACGCAGTAGATTAGCGCATCACCTCCGAGAACGAGCAGTGACTGATTTTTGCAATCGGTCACCGGCATCAGCCGTATGCATTGCATTAATCAGTCACTGAAATTCAGCGCTCGTAAGGAGCAAAGTCTTAAAAGCTTAATCGCCCATGGTGCGGAGGAGCTCGTCGTTGTCGGATGTGCGCTCCATGCGATCCTTGATGAATTCCATAGCTTCGATACTGTTGCGGTCGGAGAGGAAACGGCGGAGAATCCACATGCGGTTGAGCGTTTCGTCGCGCAGCAGCAGATCGTCGCGACGGGTACTTGATGCCATGATGTCGACAGCCGGGAATATGCGTTTGTTCGACAGCTTGCGGTCGAGCTGCAGCTCCATGTTGCCGGTGCCTTTGAATTCCTCGAAGATCACTTCGTCCATCTTCGAGCTCGTCTCTGTCAGCGCCGTGGCTATGATGGTCAGCGAGCCGCCGTTTTCAATATTGCGGGCCGCGCCGAAGAATCGTTTGGGTTTCTGAAGGGCGTTGGCGTCGACACCACCGGAGAGTATCTTGCCCGAGGCGGGAGCGCATGTGTTGTAGGCACGGGCCAGACGTGTTATCGAGTCAAGCAGGATCACCACATCATGACCGCATTCCACGAGGCGTTTGGCCTTTTCGAGAACGATGCCGGCGATTTTCACATGGCGCTCGGCGGGCTCGTCGAATGTTGACGCGATAACCTCGGCATTTACGCTGCGGCTCATATCGGTCACCTCTTCCGGACGTTCGTCGATCAGGAGGATCATGATATATGTTTCGGGGTGATTCTCGGCGATAGCGTTGGCGATATCCTTGAGAAGAAGGGTTTTACCCGTCTTAGGCGGTGCCACGATAAGACCGCGCTGGCCTTTGCCTATAGGCGAGAACATGTCGACAACGCGCGTGGAAATGTTGGCCGAGCGGCCGCTCGTGAGATCGAATTTCTCGTCGGGGAAGAGAGGAGTAAGGTGTTCAAACGGCACGCGGTCGCGGATAAATTCGGGCGTGCGGCCGTTGACGCTCAGCACCTTGCACATGGGGAAGTATTTCTCGCCCTCTTTAGGCGGACGGATGGTAGCTTCCACAACGTCGCCGGGCTTCAGACCATTCATCTTGATCTGCTGCTGGCTGAGATAAACGTCGTCGGGCGACGCCAGATAATTGTAATCGCTCGAGCGTAGGAAGCCGCATCCTTCGGGCATCACCTCAAGCACGCCGCTCACCTCGATAATGCCGTCGAAGTTAAACTGCGGTTCGGGCTGACGCTGCTGGCCGTTGTTATTATTATTGTTATTGTTGTTACGGTTTTTCTTATTGCGGTTTTTCTGCTGCTGTTTGTCGATCTTTTCCTGCTGCCAGGGCTCATTGAGAGTTACGGGAGCTGCTGCGGCGGCTGCGGCGGCTTCCTCCTTCTCACGCTGCGATCGGGGCACGAACTTGCGGCCTTCCGAGCGGGGGAAGAACGAAGTCAGCGACGTGTCCTTCGAGCGGAAATCACGACGCTGCTGCCGCTGCTCCTGTTCGCCATTGCCGTTGCTATTACCATTGCCTTCGTTGCGGTTGTCAGGCGATGCCTGCGCCGTCAGCTCGGGCATTGCAGGTGCTTGCATCGCCACAGGCTCATTCTGTTCAGCCGGCTTCTCTGCAGGCTGTATCGGGGCCTGAGTTTCGGCTACGCCCTCCGACACCGGTTCTGCCGTCTGTTCCTGTTTTGCCGCCTGACTCTTACGTCCGCGACGACCGCGTGCAGGCTTATCAACGGCAGCGGTTTCGCCGGCAGCAGGCGCTTCATTGACCGGTGCTTCCGCAGTCTCGGCAACTTTCGTTTCCACTACCGGTGTTTCTGCGGCCGGCTCTGCTTGAGCCTCTGTTTTGGCAGCAGCGATCTCGGCCTTCGATTTTCGGCCACGCTTCTTAGGCTGAGCCTGCCGGGCAGGTGCTTCAGCCTTGGCAGGTGCTTCGGCGGCGCTTTCGGTCACGGCATTATCGCCATCGGCTGCCGACATTGTTTCATTGGCATCCTTGGCTTTCTTGCCCTGCCCCTTAACCTGTTTGGGCTTAGCCTCTTTAGGCTGACGGCGTTTACGTTCGGTGGCATTGGCTGCCATATCTATAGCTTGCTGATCAAGAATCTTATACATCGTATCATCACGATCGGCAATATTGATTTTCTTCAGTCCCATTGATTCGGCAACGCCCTTCAGTTCATCATCGGACATTGCCCCAAGATCAGAAATATTATACATAAAATTTAAAAAAGATTGAATCGGAGGAATCGACGGCCGCCTTATTCCAAAAGAGCTATGCACACAGCATCAGCCCCTAAAATTACCAGGCATCGAAACCCGAAGCCGGCCGTAAGAATAAAAAAATTGGAATATTGAATTTACCTTTTTCAGCCAGCGGATTCAATCATCCGGCTGACGGGCGCAAGGCCAACGCCTTTCTTTTAAATTGCGACACAAAGATAACAATAATTCATCAAATAAACAACCTCACCACAAAAAAGGTTTCACCCTCCCCCGCCACAAAACGCCCCGCCACATCATCAAACCCGAATTATCGCCAAAACCTAAACTCATAGCAACCCTGTCCCAAAATTCCACTAAGCAACAATAAGAAAGCGCTCCTGCTAAGATGCCAAGAGCGTGGTTTAGGAGCGGCGGCTTCCAGCCGCCGGAAACGGCGCAAGTAATTGATTTGAAGGTTTCCAGACACCAAAATGAGCGTAAGTGTTTGATTTGTAGGTGGTAGGGGTGCCGGCGGCTGGAAGCCGCCGCTCCTATGC
>OHHH01000235.1_pt1 | contig 24016 bp, 13 predicted proteins | sample 1567951 | NCBI WGS metagenome assembly OHHH01 (sample SAMEA3879550, study PRJEB24766) | human gut metagenome | biome: human-associated habitat; feature: feces | place: USA | collected 1985/1987 | reverse complement strand
CCTGGATGCAGCCCGTGGCAATGCTCTGCATGAACACGCAGAAGCCCTGAGCTATATGGAACGTGATATGGCAGAGGGTGTGTCAGAGATGGTCTTTGCCGATACGTCTATCTTCTCCGGTGGATACCCGGAACTTACAGAACGCCTTGCAAAGATGCTTGACCAGCCGGAATTTCTGGCTGACCTGAACGAACGTCTTTTGGGGTTGGCAGAAGCCTATGCCGAAGATAAAAGCGTGATGCGGATGCAGTTCTATCGCCCGGACAAAGTATCTGAACAGTTTCAGAAGTTTGCTCTCCCGTTCCAGCCGTATCAGGCAAGAGAGGGCTTTCAGTGGAATGAGCAGAAAGTTTTTATCACGGAAGATGAGATCAACGCTTTCCTTGCAGGCGGCGGGCCGTATTCGGATGGCAGACTGGCAACGTACAGTTTCTTCCTTACCCATACAGAGAAAGCAGAACGCGCGGCATTTCTGAAAGACCGATACGGTGTGGGCGGCAGCAGTCATGCACTTTCCCGTGCAGATAATTCCCATGCCAGCTATGACGGCAGAGGTCTTGAACTGGCACGGGGCATCTATGGAAAGCCGGATGCGCTGGTAAAGCTGAACTGGAACCAGGCGGCTGAACGAGTTGCAAAGCTCATTGACCAGAGTTTGTATCTGAAGCCTGCGGATTACAGCCGGATGCCGAGTTACGAGCGTGAGCAGATGGCAAATCGGGTAATCGGTTTCTACCATCGTCTGCCCGATGAAGTAGAGCGTCCATTTAAGCGGGAATTGCTGAATGAGGATGCCAGAAAGAAACTGCCCACCATGCTGGCTGACCCGGAACAGGCGGTGGAACTGCTGGAACAGATGGACAATGCGCTGCTGTCTGTACCGCTGGATTCGGAAGAATATGAGCGCAAGGCAGAATTCCTCTCTATCCTGCACCAGTATGTCGAGGGAACGTACACGATTTTCCCGGAAAAGAAGAAGGCTGTTGAGATTGCGGTTCCTGAACAGGGGCAGATGTCCATGTTTGACTTCATGGAGCAGGAGCCGCAATCGAAAGAGCAGTCAACCGCCGCAGCGGTTGAGAACTCCCAAAAGGCAAAAGTTGTTGCGCGGTATCAGTCAACGGTGATAATGCAGGCAGGATATATCGAGGATATTGCAATTCTGCAATATCCCGATGGCAAGTTCTATAACCATTACAATTATGACGAAGAAACGGGAACAGGTACAGCAGAAACAGGGCCGTTTAACAGTCTGAATGATGCAAAGGCGGTTGTTCGTCAAACGAGAGAAGATGCAAAAGCAGTAGAATCGTTTGAAAATCAGCCCAAGCAAATGTACAGCAGAGAAAACGGCAGTTTCCTGTATCTGGACAATGACCATCTGTACCGCATTGAGCGTTCTAATGCCTACGACGTTTATCTGAAAGACATGGAAAATTCGGCGGTGGCTGGCCGCGTTATTTCGGTGCAGTCTTATGATAAAACGCTGGCGAAGAATCCACTGAACGATTTCCTGAAACTGGATGCAGACCACACCCAGAAAGACAGCCGCAGCATCTACAAAGAATGTCTGTACACGCTGTTGGAAAAGGTAGAACGCAGCGAAATCTATCCGCTGCTGCGTGACCACGATACCACCGAGGAAGAAGCGGAAGATCTGATTCGTGAGAAAATCGAGGATTTGTTTGCTTCCGGCGAGGTGGAAAATGCTACTTACTCCGAGGCTATCGACACATGGGTGCACTTCGGAGAGTGGATTCAGGAAGATATTTTCCAGCGCACCTATCAGGACGTTATTACGGATAGACGGGATGCCGTTGCACTGTATCAGGATAGCATGGACGCACCGCAGTGGGTGCGCGGCATTATGGTTCCGTATGCAGCGGAAGAAAAGACCGTTGAGCCAGCCTTACAGCCCCTGCCGCTGGATGCCGCCAACGAGTATAACACGCTGAAAGAGCGTTACCCGGATGCTCTGGTCGGCTATGAGCAGTACGGAAACTTTGAGTTCTACGGCGAGGATGCAAAGCGCGTTTCCGAACTGCTTGGAACAAAAATTCTGGAAAAGGAAACCACACTCGGCAAGGTTGAGGTATCTGGTTTTTCGCGTGAACAGTGGGTTTCACAGGCAATGAAGCTCTGGAAGCAGGGGGAGAGTGTCTATCTGTCCGGCCAGCAGGAAGATGGAACCCATGCCCAAACGAAATACTTCCGCAGAGAGGAATATCTGCCTGTTAATACCATCATCGAACTGGACGATAGAGAGTTCCGTGTGGATTCGGTGGACTTTGGAAATGGAACGGTCAGTTTGCAGGACATGACCCTTGCAAAAGAAGCCCGGTATCCGATTTTCCGAACGGAACAGCTGGAGTACATTCGGCATCTGTACGAACAGGCAGATGTACCGATGGAAGAAGCGGTTGAAATCACAGTCTTTACGGCTCTGCACAATGCGGGTGTGGCCTACGAGGATTTCTCCCCGGAGCAGATGGATGTGATCTATTCGGTGGCAGAAGTAGGCGGCGAGCTGGAAGAACTGCTGAATCCTGACTTCCCGCCAGAACAGATGCAGCTGATCGCAGATGTGCAGAACCGAACGGATGCCATCAGCCGTGCAGCAGCAGAGGAAGCCCTTGAACCGCTGACCCAGCAGCCTATGACCCCGGCAGAGGTCAACCATGCACGGCGGCAGCACAATCTTCCGCTGGACAGTGGAGCAGAAACAGAACAGCCTGCACAGCCCAAACAGAAACCTATTAACTTCCGCATTACGGACGATGATCTCGGCGCAGGAGGGCCGAAAACAAAGTATAAAGCCAATGTGGAAGCCATTCGGGTGCTGCAGACACTGGATGCAGAGCAGCGGCAGGCTACCGCAGAAGAGCAGGAGATACTTTCCCGGTATGTGGGCTGGGGCGGCATTCCGCAGGCGTTCGATGAAAACAACGCGGAATGGTCGAAAGAGTATGCCGAACTGCAGTCCCTGCTCACGGTAGATGAGTATAAGGAAGCCCGTGCCAGTACCCTGAATGCGTTTTACACTTCTCCTACGGTCGTCAAGGCGATGTATGAAGCCCTGGGCAATATGGGATTGTCCAAAGGCAACGTGCTGGAACCATCCTGTGGTGTCGGCAATTTCATGGGTCTGGTGCCGGACAGCATGGAGAAGATTCGGATGTACGGTGTGGAGCTGGACAGCATTTCGGGCCGCATTGCACAGCAGTTGTACCAGAAAAACAAGATTGCGGTGCAGGGCTTTGAAACGATGCAGTTCCCGGACAGCTTTTTTGACTGTGTTGTGGGCAACGTACCGTTCGGCAATTACAAAGTACCGGACAAGCGGTATGATCGCCACAATTTCCTCATCCACGATTATTTTATCGCCAAGAGCCTTGACCTTGTGCGTCCGGGCGGTGTGGTAGCAGTGGTAACGTCCAGCGGTACGATGGATAAGAAGGATTCCTCTGTCCGTGAGTACCTTGCCAACCGTGCCGATCTGGTCGGCGCAATTCGTCTGCCGAACAATGCGTTCCAGCGCAATGCCAACACGGGCGTGGTTGCTGACATTCTGTTTTTGCAGAAGCGTGACCGTGCAGCGGTAGAGCGGGCAGACTGGGTAGACCTTGGCGAAACACTGAAAGGCTACTCCATCAACCAGTATTTTGCGCAGCATCCTGAAATGGTGCTGGGCGAGATCACCACGGAAAGCACCCAGTACGGCAAGCAGGAAACCACGGTCAAGCCCATCGAAGGCGCAGACCTTGCCCAGCAGTTGAAAGAAGCAGTTGGAAATATCCATGCCACCATCACGAAGCCGGAAATTTCCGATGATGAACTGGATGTGCAGGAGGAACCGATTCCGGCAGACCCCAGCGTGAAGAATTTCAGCTTTACGAACGTGGATGGGCAGATTTACTACCGCGAAAATTCTTTTATGAACAAGGTGGAACTGCCTGCCGTGACAGCAGAGCGAGTGCTGGGCATGATCGCTCTGCGAGAAACCACCCGAAAACTGTTGGATTGTCAGCTGCGTGATGGCTCGGATGCGGAAGTACAGCTTTTGCAGAATGAACTGAAACAGCAATACACCGCATTTAAGGCGCAGTATGGCCTGATCAACAGCACCGCCAACAAGCGGGCGTTCCGACAGGACAGCAGTTATTGTCTGCTGGCATCGCTGGAAATTCTGGATGAGGAGAAGAATCTCAAACGGCTGGCCGATATTTTTACAAAGCGCACCATCCGTAAGCCGGAACCTGTTACCTCAGTGGACACGCCCAGCGAAGCCCTGGCACTTTCCATTGGAGAAAAAGCAAAGGTGGATGTGCCGTTTATGGTGCAGCTCTGCGGTAAACCGGAACAGGAGATCACGGATGAACTGGCAGGTGCGATTTTCCGAAACCCTGTGACACAGCAGTGGGAAACCTCGGATGAATACCTGTCAGGCAATGTTCGTGAAAAACTGGCCACAGCAGAAACCTTTGCTGCAAACCATGCAGAGTATCAGATCAATGTGGACTACCTGAAACGGGTACAGCCCAAGGATTTGGATGCTTCAGAAATTGAAGTACGGCTGGGTGCGAACTGGGTGAAGCCGGAGTACATCACGCAGTTTATGAAAGAAGTGTTCAAAACACCGAACTACTATGCCGGGATTGACATTAAGGCAACCTATTCCGAAATTTCAGGTGCATGGAACATTTCGGGCAAGTCGCTGGATCGCGGCAATCCGCTTGTCACCAATACCTACGGAACCCTGCGCGTCAATGCTTATAAGCTGTTGGAAGATGCGCTGAATCTCCGGGATACCAAAATCTACGATACGATTCACGATGCGGATGGCGACCACCGTGTGTTGAATAAGCAGGAAACCATGCTTGCACAGCAGGCACAGGAATCCATTCGGGAAGCGTTCAAGCAGTGGATTTTCAAGGATTTAGACCGCCGCGAGGATTTGTGTGCGACCTATAACCGGATTTTCAATGCGATTCGTCCCCGTGAGTACGATGGCAGTCACATCCGCTTTGAGGGCATGACCCCGGAAATCTCCCTGATGCCGCACCAGAAAAATGCGGTAGCGCACATTCTGTACGGTAACAATACGCTGCTGGCGCATTGCGTGGGCGCAGGCAAGACCTTCCAGATGATTGCTGCCGGCATGGAAAGCCGCAGGCTGGGCCTGTCGCAGAAAAACCTCTATGTGGTACCGAACCACCTCACAGAACAGTGGGGCGCAGATTTCCTGCGGCTCTATCCCAATGCCAATGTGCTGGTGGCAACGAAAAAGGATTTTGAACCCAGCAATCGAAAGCAGTTCTGCTCCCGTATCGCAACCGGTGATTACGATGCCATCGTGATCGGTCATTCGCAGTTTGAGCGTGTGCCGCTCTCCCCGGAACGGCAGAAAGCCATTGTAGAGCGTCAGATCGACGATATTACGCTGGCTCTGGCCGATGCCCGGAGTGAGGATAGTCGCAGTTTTACGGTCAAGCAGATGGAAAAAACAAAGAAAATGCTGGAAGCAAAGCTGCAAAAGCTGAACGACCAGACGAGAAAGGATGATGTAGTTACATTTGAGGAACTGGGTGTTGACCGTCTGTTTGTGGACGAGTCACATTTCTATAAAAATATGTTCCTCTACACAAAAATGCGAAATATCGCAGGTATCGCCCAGACCGATGCACAGAAGTCCAGCGATATGTTTGCGAAGTGTCAGTATCTGGACGAACTGACAGGCGGCAAGGGTGTGACCTTTGCAACCGGAACCCCGGTCAGCAACTCGATGGTGGAACTGTACACTATTATGCGGTATCTCCAGTATGACACCCTGCAGAAGATGGGGCTAAGCCATTTCGATGATTGGGCGGCATCCTTTGGTGAAACCGTCACGGCAATCGAGCTTTCCCCGGAAGGCACGGGCTATCGCGCGAAAACACGCTTTGCCCGGTTCTTTAATCTGCCGGAACTGATTTCCTTGTTTAAGGAATCGGCAGACGTGCAGACGGCGGATATGCTGAATCTGCCTGTGCCGAAAGCGGAGTACATCAACGAAGTGCTGAAACCGAGCGAGACACAGGAAGAAATGGTGAGTTCCTTTGCAGACCGTGCCGAGGCTGTACGCAACGGTAATGTGAATCCCAGATTCGATAATATGCTCAAGATCACCAACGATGGCCGAAAACTGGCACTCGACCAGCGGCTTATCAATGATATGCTGCCGGACGAGCCGGAGAGCAAGGTCAATCGCTGTGTGGACAATGCGTTCAAGGTCTGGGAAGAATCTTCGGCGGATAAGGGAACGCAATTGATCTTCTGTGACTTATCGACACCAAAAGCAGATGGCACATTCAATGTTTATGATGATGTGCGGGAAAAGCTGGTGGCGAGAGGTATTCCTCGTGAAGAGGTGGCATTCATTCACGAGTATAACACCGAAACCAAAAAGGCAGAGCTTTTTGCAAAGGTGCGCGCCGGACAGGTGCGTATCCTGATGGGGTCTACGCCGAAGCTTGGCGCGGGAACCAATATTCAGGATCGGCTAATTGCCCTGCATCATCTGGATTGTCCGTGGAAGCCGTCTGATCTGGAACAGCAGGAAGGACGTATTCTCCGGCAGGGAAACCGAAATAGGCAGGTGAAAATTTATCGTTACGTCACGGAAAATACGTTTGATTCGTATATGTGGCAAATTATGGAAAATAAGCAGAAGTTCATAAGCCAAATCATGACTTCTAAATCGCCTGTCCGTGCCTGCGATGATGTGGACGATACCGCACTGTCCTATGCCGAAATCAAGGCACTGGCGACGGGCAATCCCTACATCAAGGAAAAGATGGATTTGGATATTCAGGTAAGTAAGCTGAAATTGCTGAAAGCCAATCACACCAGTCAGATTTATAGCTTGGAATCGGATATTGCACGCCGCTATCCGCGAGAAATCGCTGTGGCACAGGGTCAGATTGAAGCACTGAAAACCGATATGGAAGCGGCAAAACCGCTTCTGGCGCAGGACAAAGACCACTTCTCTATGGAGATCAGCGGCAAGGTGTACACCGAACGCAAGGAAGCGGGTGCAGCCATCATTGAGGCTTGCAAGGCTTTGAAAGCGGCTGGCACCGAGGGCAGGATCGGCAGCTACGGTGCGTTTGAACTGCATTCCCGGTTTGACAACTTCGATAAGGTGTTCCGCCTATCCATCAAGGGTGCATGGAACTACTCGATGGAAGTCGGCAAAGACCCGCAGGGTAACATTCTGCGCGTTACCAATGCGCTGGCAGGCATTGAAAGAACGCTGCCGCAGGTGGAACGCAGACTGGAAACCTTGGAACAGCAGTTGGCGCAGGCAAAGGAAGAAGCCAAGCGACCCTTTGTGCAGGAAGCGGAACTGGCAGAGAAATCCGCGAGACTTGCAGAGCTGAATTCACTGCTCAACATGGACGAAAAGGGCGGTGAGGATGCGCTGGGAGTGGACGAGGATGCAGCCGAAACCGAAGTTGCAGACAGGCCGCGCCAGCCTGTGAACTATGCAGGCCGCGTTGCAGAGCGCACTGCGGACAATGTGCGGAAACCCTCTGTGCTGGCGCAGCTTCATGCAAAACAGGCAGAGCGCAGCGCAGAACCGCAGAAATCCCAGAAGCGGAAAAGTCACGATATGGAACTGTAAATGAGAGCAGCCCCGTCAGTTTTGTCTGGCGGGGCATTTTTTTGAAGGAGGGCATTTGCTGACATTAACACCGATCAACCTGAAAACAGCAAACGCATTTGTGCAGCAGTATCACCGCCACCATAAACCGACGCGGGGGCATAAGTTTTCTATCGGCGTATCGGACAATGGTGCGCTGGTGGGCGTTGCTATCTGCGGCAGGCCAGTGGCGCGGCGGCTGGATGATGGCTACACGCTGGAAGTCAACCGTCTATGTACGAATGGAACACCGAACGCTTGCAGTATTTTGTATGCGGCGGCATACCGTGCAGCACGGGCCATGGGTTACAACAAAGTGATCACCTATATTCTGGATACGGAAAATGGAGCATCCCTGAAAGCTGCCGGGTATATCTGTGAGGGCAGAGCCGGAGGCTTGGAATGGAACGGCGCAAAAGCACCAAAACAGGCCGACCAATATCCGCGCCAGATGAAAACACGATGGGTCAAGAAAAAGGAGGGATTGCATGGCAGTTGACCGCAAACAGCAGATGAAAGAAATCACGGAACGGCTGGAGCAGGGTGTAAAAGACATTTTCACATCGGAAATGTACACGACATACCTGCGCACGATGGCAAAATTCCATAATTACAGTTTTAATAATACGCTGCTGATCGCTATGCAGCGACCTGATGCCACACTGGTGGCAGGGTTTAACGCATGGAAGAATAAGTTCAACCGTTACGTCAAAAAAGGCGAAAAGGGCATCCAGATCATTGCTCCGGCTCCCATCAAGGAAGTGGAAGAACGCGAGAAAATCGACAAGGATACGGGCCTGGCTGTGCTGAACGAAAACGGTGAACCGGAAATGGAACGTGTGGAGTATGTGGTTCCGAGGTTCCGATTGACGACAGTTTTTGATATATCGCAGACGGATGGGGAACCGATTCCGTCGCTGGAAGTGAACGAACTGACGGCCAGCGTCAAAGACTATGCGCTGCTTACGGCGGCAATCGAGCAGGTATCGCCTGTGCCGATGCGGTTTGATGAAATCGAAGGGGATGCCAAAGGCTATTACAGTGATGCAGACAAAGAAATCTGCATTCAGGTCGGCATGGGCGAGAGCCAGACCATAAAGACGATGATCCACGAGGTTGCTCATGCGATGCTGCATAACAGCGATTTCATGAAGCAGAACGGCGAAGAAAAAGACCGGCTTACGAAAGAAACCGAGGCCGAAAGCATTGCATTTACGGTCTGTTCGGCACTTGGTATTGATACGTCCGATTATTCATTTCCTTATGTGGCAAGCTGGGCCAGCGGCAAGGAGATGAAGGAACTGAAAGATTCGATGGATACGATTCGATTGACTGCAGCCGACTTTCTGGAAGATCTGGAAGCGGCAGTCGAGGAAAGGAGCGCAGAGCGCATGACCGCGATGCAGTATGCGGAAAAGTTGATTGCAGACAGGGAGCAGGAGAAAACGATTTTCGATGATGAGCAGCGAAACCTCATCGTGAATTTTGCTTTCAAGCTGGATGACCGGGCTGCAACGGAAGAATTGGTGAACGGTCTGGCGGCGGCACTGGCCGAGGATGACAAAGAAGAAGTCAACCGCCTGATGTACGATGCGCAGGAGAAAATTGAAAATCTCCCGGATGGGATGATTGGACTTTCCGAAATGCACGACTATGGCTACCGGAAAGATGATGTACTGCCGCTGACGAAAGAAGGCGCACGGGAGTGGCATCGGCTGGGTGAGAGGATTTATCCGTTATTCCGTGATGGAACAGCAGGCGATTATGCAAGCCAGGAGGAAATCGAGCAGCACGATGGTATTTTCGGCATTAAGGCAGGCGCATGGGATGCGATTCTATTGGAACAGCGGGAAGATTATGCAGAGAACGAGTATGCACGCCCGGATTTTCAGCTGACAGTGATAAACCGTGAACAGGCTTTACGACTGTATGACGAGGGAAAGCAGATTTATCTCGTCCGCGTCAGCCCGTGGCCGATTCTTGTCACAGCACGAGAGGAAATTGAGCGCGGAAGTGATACCTTCCAGATTGCAATAGCAGATTTGGAGCAGGAGCGGAACATGACAGAACAGGAAAATGTGCTGCTGTATGGCAACGAAAAGCAGTTCAGTATTTATCAGATTACAGAGCGTGACCCGGAACACGACTACCGCTTCATGGGGCTGGACTATGTGCAGAAGAAAGGCATGACGGTTTCCCGTGCAGATTATGACCTGATCTATGCCGCACCGCTTACGGACAAGGATACGCTGGATGGCATTTATGAACGGTTCAATATCCAGCGCCCGGCAGACTTTACAGGGCATTCGCTGTCGGTCAGTGATGTGGTGGTACTCAATGATGGCAGTACGGTCAAAGCCTACTATGTGGACAGTATCGGCTTTGCCGAGTTGCCGGATTTTTTCAAGGAAAGGAATATGGATTTGCAGAAAGAGAACCTTTTGAACGAAAAATTGCAGGAAATCGAAATCTTTGATAAGCCTGGTCTTTTCAGCAATGGCCGACTGCGGGATGAAGATGTGCCGGAGGGATTGTACCGCTATGACCTGCGCGGTTCGGACTATGACCCAGGCCAGCCCATTACAGTGGAGAAAACTGTGGTGGTGAACCATGCGGCATCTGTCCTGATGGCCGAAGAACTTGACCTTGGCGCGGAGGGGCGGCTGGAACTTGGCGAGGAAGGACTGAACTTCACAGGCGCAGAGTTGACCGTGCGAGAGTTCATGGAGGAACAGCAGCAGAAAAGAAATGGTCTGATCCACGGCGATTCCGACCACATCGCAGTCGAGGGGCATCTCGGTACATGGTATGCCGTTGATGAAACGGAGATCGGTGGGGAAAAGTTCTTCCTGCTGGAGCATGAGGAACACGGCGATATGGCGGCTTGTGTTGCAGTCAATGAGCATGGCAAGCTGGTAGCAGAAGATTTGTGGAACGGCTTCGATGAAGATTTTCAGGAGGCCGTGCAGAAATATCTCTCTGAAAAATGGAATATGCCGAAAAAAGAAGATGTGGTATCGGAGATTATTGAAAAGGCTGCGCCTGTGCTGGACAACAGCGCACAGGACTATTCGGATGTGCCTGTCTACTACGAGCCGTTCAGCTATGCCAAAGAAAATGACGAGGTGGATTTATACCGTACATCCTATCGGCTGAACAGCGAGTGCAAGCAGGCAATCCATGAAGCGATTGCGGACAATTATGATGGAATGTACCTTGGCGATGATGCAGTCGATCAGGTGGTGCGGCAGTACGGCATGGAACGTGTGGGCTACATCCTGGCAAACACCTTGCACCACAAAAGTTATGATGGCCGCTTTTCTCACAGCAACAAGGAATGGGCAGAGCAGGTCAGCACCCCGGAACACGATGCAGACCGCATGACCTTCCGCACGGATTGGGTGGTTGACAGTCATCCGGCTGTTTTGGATGGCTTTGTGACGATGTACCGGGATGAACTGGAAGCGCAGAAAAAGCTGGAACAGGAACAGCCTTTCGTAAAGCAGTTCTATGTGGTCGAAAATTTGCAGGCCGCGCCTTTGAAAATTGAGCGGTTCGGCAATCTGGACGATGCAATGTCGCAGTATCAGGCGCTTCCGAACCATTGCATGAAAGCCTTGGGTGTGGAGAAAAATCCTGATCCGCTGCCGGGGTCGCTGGATATTTTGCAATGCAAGAACGGCATTGACACCATCGTGGAGGACTACAAAACGGTTCCGGGCTGGGATAACCCGTATATCCAGAATCATGTTGTGCAACCGTTGCAGGGGGCTTTGGCTGTGCAGGATGCGGAACTGGCCTATGAAATCCCGGATGCCTATTTCCACATCCAGACCTGTGAGGACGGTTTCGACTATACCTTATATAATAAGGACTTCACGGAACGGGATGGCGGTGTCCTTGAAACGGACGGAGATAAGTCTGTGCAAGAGGCTATGACGGAACTGCTGGCAGAGTTCGGCTGCGATGCGGCACAGGGCAGGATCATGGACGCGGCAGAACTGCGGGAACAGGCTGATACGGCGGCTGAACAGCAGGCAGAAGTTTTGAAAGAAAAACTCGCTGCAGAAAGACCTGCGCCGGAAGAAACGCTCAGCTTTTATGTCGCGGAGTGTTTGGAGTTCACGTTTGCGGGAGAGTTCCACGACCATCTGACAATGGAAGAAGCCTTGGAAGCCTATGACAAGATTCCGTCCGAACGGATGAATGCTGACAAGTGCATTGGATTCTGCATCGAGGAAGATGGCGGCTTTGTTGGAATGTATGAGCTGGTCGTGAACGATAAAGTGCAGCGTGAGAACATCAATTCCATCAACTACTTCAGGGATGATAAGCTGGTGCAGCAGGCGATCTCTGATATGGAAAAGCTGATGGCGGCACGGCAGCAGAGCAAGGAGCAGGAACGCAGCAGTACGAAAAAGTCTGTTCTGGATGCCCTGCGCAGTCTGAAAGCCAAGAAACAGGAGCAGCCTGCACAGGAACAGGATAAGCCGAAAAAAGCAAAATCGAAAGGAATGGAATTATGATGAATGTGCGTTTTGATGAACTGGAACTGATGCTGGTGGCGATGTTTGAGAAGAAAACGCTCAAAGGTACGATTCAGACGCTGACGGAAGTTCAGCAGCTTGTGGAAGAGGATGCAGAGATGGCTGCGCTTGTCCAGCAGACTATCCCCAAGATGCAGCAGTTGAATGAGCAGCAGTTCAAGGGGCTGGAGTTGGAGTGGCATAGGCCGGAGGATGATGCAGGAAAATGAGTTCAGATATATTTGTGATTTACCAGATCGACAATTCCGAGAAAAATCGTGAGTATCGCTGCCGCAGCTACGAATACCAGATTCAGCATGGCTTTATGATAACCGCAGACAATTATGGTACGGGCTATTCTGGTACGGCTACGCGAGGAATGGGCGCGGAAGCGATTCGTAAAAAGATGGAAAGCATTAACCCGGACAAATTCAAAATTAGAAAATTTGGGGTCAGTGATGTAATCGGATTGACTGAGGCAGGCAAAACCTCTTTTTTCTATGTTGATAAGGATAGGCTGGTGAGATTCAACGGCTTTTTCCCAAAGCCCCAGAGTGGCACATACCTGATTCTTGATGAGGGCGGCTATCAGGTGGCAGGGCAAAAAGGAACATGGCTGGTATCGGATGAAGTAGAGGTCGATGGTCAGCGGTTTGTTCAGATGAGAAGTGAACAAACGAAGAATCCACCGCCGAGCATTATTCTTCACGAGAGTGGAGCCTTTGTGACGCAGACAGCTTTAGGTTTCGATGGAGAAGCTACCAGAAAGATGAGTGCTTTTTTACAAGGCCCAAAGCCTGAACTGCTGCACCATCAGAAGTTCTTTGAAAACGGTACAGCGGAACGCGCCAAAGAATCCGGCACAGAGCAAAACTACAATATGATAGATGGCTGCGTCAACAATGCACCGAAAAAGCCCCGGCGCATTGGCGGCAGGTGGTCGGTGCTTGATCGGCTGCATATTAAGCAGGCTGAGCGGAGACAAAAAGACAATACGCCGCAGCAGGAACAGGAAAGAAGCCGAAAAAGTTAAAATACCGTAATATCGTTGAGATGGCTTCCCCAAAAAGGAGGCCATCTTTTATGCACGAGTTGAGCCAGAGAAGCTATCCATCTGATGGAATCCTCAGCGTATACGATTTGATTCTGATACCAAAGTGGGTAATGGAGGAAATTGAGGATTCTACATACAGAAGCACCTATGTTGAGCAGCTTCAAGCACAAGGGTATCCTATTCGTTGGATTGATGAAACAAAGTAAGAGTAATATGGTAGAAAAGGGTCAGCCCTAGTCTTTCGCAGGAAAGACCAGGGCTGGCTTTTTGTTTTATAGAGAGTGTTCGTTCTTTCGGGATTGCTGCTGTTCGCGCTGTGCTTCTCGTTCTGTTCCTAGAATATTATCTACATTGGCGCATACAGTCTGGAGTTCCTTGTAGTAATCTCTGAAATAGTGGTAAGTACCATACTGGGCATCTTTCTGAACGGTAAGCTGCTCCTTTTCGGCCCGGAGGTCTTTCATAGTCGGGAACTTTCCATCTGGGGAGTGCTGCTTTAGGATGCGAAGGGCTTCTTCATATTTGGCAATATCTTCTGCATGGGCCTGACGGAAAGACTTCTTATGGCTGGATTTCAAAAAATCACCATAGACTGATTTGGTGGAAAGATACTGACCTAAATAGCGAATCTGTTCGTTGACCTTTTTCAGTTTAGCTTCGGTGAATTTGGCATCACTTCGAGCCTTTGCCATTTTAGATTGAATAGTATCGGTGGCATCAGAAAGTTTATTATAAGAATCGTATCCATGCTCCTGCACATAAGCGACTGTCCGTGCCATCTGCTGCAAATTGGAAATCTTGACTTTTTGCGCATAAGCGCGGCTCTGCTGTGCTTTTACACAGGTCTGCAAGTCAATCACAAGGCGCAGATCGGACTTAATGAACAGAATGGCCATAGGATCATCTGCTGCCCAATGAGGATTGTTCCGTTCTGCGCTCCGTGCATTTTCTGCAAAAATGCGGAGAAGCCTATCACGGTCATAATTAGAACCGAGGGCGCGGGCAGAAATGAATCTCTGTCGGTCAGCAGGAAGATAGCTGAATCGTCCGCGATGGTCTTTTACCAAAATTCCGTATTCCGCTTTTAATAACCGCTGAAATTCCTCAAAAGACGTAGCACGTTCCGCAATGTCAGAAATGGCATTGCGGATTTTTTCTTTGTTTGTTTCAAAGGTAGTGTGCATGGGAGTGATGCCATCGCCCAGAAGTTCCATATTTGCAATATCCAGATTCAGCTGGCCGCGCCGCTGCGCATGGTACTCCTGCTGTGTGATTTTATCCGCAGCAGGGGAGAGCAGATCGACCTGATGCAGCCCTTCGCGCTGGCAAATATCCATCAAAGATTTTTGCAGGTGCTTCAAATAGTCTTTGGTAAGGTGGTGCTTGTATCCAGCCTTGCAGTCGATTGGCCGTTCGGTGTAGGTCTGAGGCTCTATATCGAATTTGCGCAGGCTGTTGATTATGATGTGGGTATGGATGTTGCCTGTTCCGTTATTGCCATCTGTATGGGTGCAGACCAAAGCCTGATGCCCCGGAAAATTAGCTTTTGCGTATTCCAGCCCAATGGCCTGTGCACGTTCTCCTGTTAGATCATGGTCGGCGTTATCTCTGGGGTCATGGCTGATAATGTAGTGGTGGCTTTTGATTTCATCATAGGTGTTGTTCTTATGGTGCTGCTGGTTTAGAAGCTCACATTCAAGGTCAAAGGTTTCGGGATCACAGTTTAATCCCTCAAGGTAAAATTCATCCCGGAGCATCATATTCCCGTTTTCATCAAGGACAGGAACCAGATGAAATTCATCATGCTGGTATTTCAGATAGTCGATGGCACTCCCGTAATTGGCATTTTTACTTGCGATGTGTTTTAGAATTGCCACGATACACACCTCCAAGTTGAACGATTTCCTGCCGAAGTTCACGGATTTCCGCAATACACTTTTTCAGTTCCTCCAACATTCCGCGCGAAGCCAGACCACCGCCGTGGAAATAGCGGGCAATCTGATTGAGGTTGTTTCCGATGCCTGCGGCCTGAGCAGTCAAATTCTGAATTTCACCAATATCGGCAACGATGTTGTAGTTGACAGTCACTTTTTCAGATAGAGCCTGCTTGCGCACAAAAGTGGAGATGGGATAACCGGCATCTTTTGCATATCCGGCCACCAGTTCATATTCAATGCTGCTGAAACGAACCATTACATTGCTTGTGCGTCTGATGCTTTCTGCCTTTTTTGGTCGTGCCATAGTTTGATCCTCCTGCGTTTTTTTATAGTTGCAAAGCAACTCCCGATAAGCCGTAGGCGTTCGGCTGCGAACACATTCATGTGGAGCCAGATAGCCAAAATCCAAGATTTTGTGCGTACCGTGGGAATGGGGAAAGGAATCCCCATCAAGATTGCCAGGAACGAAAAATCACGAAAGTGAGTTTTGAGTTACTATAGGCGAATCTTGCGCTAAGAGAGAAAAGCCCCAGTGTTTTGCCGTTTTCCGCAGGCCCATCAAAAAGATGCTTCTATAAATATGAATCCAAAGCCCCGATGCAGGATACACTTTTCAAATTTTTCTGTAATTTTTTCAAACACTGTATCCCCCAATGCCTTTCTGAATTCATATTAGTAAAGGGGGATTGATTTCCATGAAGCAGAAAGAACGATTTGACGAAAAGCCAAAGCAGGAGCATACGGAGCCTAAGTATCACAGAAAAGCCGTCATCAAGGGCATTACCGTATATGAATCGTTCCGGCCAGAAGGCAGCGAACTGTGGGATTGTCTGTTGCAGAGCATGGGAAAGCACTGAGCAAGAACATTTTTTGAAATTCTGAAAAAATGTGCGCAGCAGCTTGATTTTTGCGTGGCAGCTTGGTAAAATACAGACGGGTTAAGTGAATAGTGCAATCAAAAGCCATTAACTTTCTGGATTTTACCATGCAATATGCGTGGAGACGGGAGGTTTAATGGCTTTGTTTTTTTACAAGGAAAAGAATAAAGACATACGGGCAGCGGCCTATCTGAGATTGTCCATCGAGGATGGCGACAAGGCCGAGAGCAACAGCATCGGCAACCAGAGAGAACTGATTCGGGATTTTGCTGCAGAACGGCCAGGACTGCATTTGGTCGAAGAGTACGCTGATGATGGCTACACGGGAACCAACTTTGAACGTCCGGGCTTCAAGCGGATGATGGAGGATATTAAATCCGGCAAAATCAACTGCATCATCGTCAAGGACTTATCCCGACTTGGCCGTAACTACATCGAGATGGGAAAGTATCTGGAACAGATTTTTCCTATGATGGGGATTCGCTTCATCGCCATCAATGACAACTATGACAATGAGAACACCGAGAGCAGCGATTCAGACAGCATTGTGGTCCCATTCAAGAATCTGCTGAACGATTCCTACTGCCGGGATATTTCCATCAAGGTGCGCAGCCAGCTGGACATGAAACGGCGCAAAGGGGAGTTCATCGGCGGTTATGCAATCTACGGCTACTGCAAAGACAAACGGAACAAAAACCGTCTGGTGGTAGACGAGTATGCAGCAGATATTGTCCGTTCTATCTACCGCAGGAAACTGGAAGGTATGAGCGCACAGGCGATTGCCGAGCAGCTGAACAGCGAGAACGTGCTGGCTCCCAGCGAATACAAACGGCTGTGCGGCCTGAATTATCACAGTGGGTTCAAAGCTGGCACTCATGCAAAGTGGCAGGCGATTCAGGTGCTTCGGATTCTAAAAAATGAAATCTACACTGGAACGATGGTGCAGGGCCGACGGCAGAAAATCAATTACAAAATCAAAAAAATTCGGGATGTGGAAGAATCCGGCTGGATCAGAGTTCCCAATATGCACGAAGCAATCATTCCGCAAAAGCTGTTCGATACGGTGCAGGAAGTTTTGAAGTTGGACACCTGCGCATCGAAAGGCCAGCGGACCGTAAATCTATTTTCGGGCATCGTTCGCTGCGGCGGCTGTGGACAGAACATGGTGCGGCGTACCGTATCAAAAAACGGAAAGAAATATATTTATCTGCACTGCGTCACAAACCACAACGGTCTGGGTTGTTCCTCACATCTTATCAGCGAAAGTAAGCTGGCCGAAGTGGTGCTGGCCGCATTGCAGGGAAAAGTTCAGCAGATCAGCGGACTGGAACATCGGCTTGATGAAATCAATGAGATCCCCAAGAATGAACGCAGACTGAAATCTGTGGAAGAACATCTGAAAATGCTGGAGCAGGAAGAACAGAAATACCAGACCTTGCGCCGACAGCTTTATGAGGATATGAGCAGCGGTATTGTCAGCAAGGAAGAGTACAAGGAGTTCAGCCATTCCTTTAATGAAAAGGTTGAAGCTATCCGTAAGGCCAAAGCAGAAATGAACCGCCAGAGGGATTGCCTGAACAATCTGGATGTGGAACATCTGCCATGGATCGAAGATTTCAAGTCCTACCAAAATCTGACGAGCCTGAACCGCCGCGTTCTGGTGGAACTGGTAGAGAGCATCACCGTCTATGATAAGGAACACATTCATATCCAGTACCGCTTCGATCAGGAAATTCGCAATGTGCTGGAATATTGCAGTAGTGTTCAAACGGAAGGAAATGCAGTATGAAGTGTGTAAGCTATACCCGGACGCTTCCATGGAAGAACCATCAAGGTGAACTGGCGATTGCCGAGCAGAATCAGCGTATTGCGGCATATCTGGCGGAACATAAAGAACTGGATTTGCTGAAAAAGTATTCTGACCGCAAGAACGATGAAAAGGCGAGCACCGCGTTCGACCAAATGACCAATGATGGCGTAGAGCGAAAATTTGACTGCATCATTGTGGCATCCATGTACTACTGCGGGCCTGATTTCCCGGCGGCACGGCAGGCAATCGAGGAAACGCTCTATGCAGCGGGCATCGACCTGATCGTGCTGGAGGAGAGTTTGGATACCAGAGCCGTCAGCCGAAAAGAAGTTGAGGACTATTTTGAAGCAAAACGTTGTGAGATGCACGCGGAAATCATGTTTGCGTGGAGAAGGAAACAAGGCGCAGGATTCCGGCTGACAAACTCTGTGCCGTTCGGTTACATCCGCAGAAACGGCGAAAGCAATATGGTAAAGGATGAAGAAGTTGCTCCATATTTGAGCGAGGCTTTTTTCAGATATGCGTCCTGCCAGAAAATGCGTGATATTGCAAAGTGGTTGAATGAGCAAGGCGTAGAACCCCCAATGAAACACAAAAAGAGAATTCTGGGAAAGCCTTATGATGCAGAACCCGACCAGTGGACAACGGATATGCTTCGTTGCTTGTTCCGAAATCCGACTTATACAGGTGCGACGGCAAATGGAAGCCGCCAGATCATTGCAGAAAACTGCCACGAACCATACATAACCAAAGAACAGTTCTATGCTTTCCCTTGCAATATGAGGGAGGGAGAGAACAAAATCTCCATTCGGAAAAGCTACAAAAAACCGAACCCGCTGGCAAAACACATTGTCTGCACTTGCGGCCATGCACTCTGCTGGCACAAGGATAAGAGAACAGGGGAAGAACTTTTCTATTGCCGTTACTGCCGCGCACACAAGGAAAACGGAAAGAATCTGAAAGTTCCGGCAGCTACCATTTATAAAAATGTGATGGATGCTCTGGAACTGGAACATCTGGAAGAAGAAAAGCTGACTGCAGCGATTCAGCAGGGAGCAGGCAGGAAAGCAATCGAGGTAGTCCGAGCTGAAAAGTCGGTGCAGATGAAGTCCGTTCTGGCTGAACTGAAGATGGAACAGTTTCGCCGTGTGCCGCTGTATGAAAGTTATATGGCCGATGAAATCACCGAAGAACAGTACCATGCGGAACTGATGGACTATGAAGAAGCGCATCGGAAACTGAATGAGCGGCTTACAGCAATTATGGAGAATACGCTGGTGTGGGAACGGGCGTTGAGCCTGCGCAATCCGTGGATTCAGCAGATGGCACAGTATAAGGCCCCGGAAGAACTTGACCGCAATTTTGTGAAGAAATACATCGAACAGGTCACAGTTACACTGCTGGAAAACGGGCAGGCGAAAATCAGCCTGACCATGAAAACGGATGAATGGAAACAGATGCTTAGTCGGATAGAAGTGGAGGGTACAGACAGTGGCACGAAAGAGTAGAAAAAATCTCCAGCAGCCGGAACAGGCGGCAACTTCCGTACTGCTGCCGGAGCTGGAAGAAGCAAAAATGCCAGCGGCAATCTATGGGCGGCTTTCTGTTGAGGATGAAGAAAAAGAAGAAAGCATGGAAACGCAGATCGCGCTGGTGCAGGATTATATCAATCGCAGCAGTGAACTGAGTTATGTGGACACCTACTTCGACAATGGCTTTACGGGAACAAATTTTAAGCGGCCAGCATTTACCCGCCTGATGAACGATGTGCGGCAGAAGAAAATCAAGTGCATTGTGGTGAAAGACCTCTCTCGCTTTGGTCGCAACTATCTGGAAGCAGGGTACTATATCGAAACGGTGTTTCCGTTTTTGGGTGTTCGATTGATTGCTGTTACAGATAATTTTGACAGTACGCGCAAAGAGGACATGGAAAGTCTGGCTCTCCCGATTCGGAATATGGTCAACGCAATGTACGCGAAAGACATATCCAAAAAGATATGGACTTCCTTGCAGCGCAAAAAAGAAGCAGGCTATGCTGTCGGAAACGATGCTCCGTATGGCTATATTCGGAACCCCGTGACAAAGCGTAATGAAATTGACCCGGAAGCTGCATTTTATGTGCAGTTGATTTTCCAGTGGGAACTGATGGGTGTACCTATTTTTGAAATTGCTCGACGAATGACATTGCTGCAGGTTCCGACTCCACGGGAGTGGCATAGAAAAATGGTTGAGGGAAAAGAAGTGCTTACCTGTAAAAAGTGGGGCGTAACCACGATCCGGCACATCTTGGAAAATCAAACCTATGTGGGCGATACCATCAACAATAAAAGTACACAGAAGTTATTCGCAGGACAGGACAAGCGCGACCTTCCGAAAGAACAGTGGTATGTGGCAAAGAACACACATCCAGCTATCATCGCAAGGGATGATTTTGAAAAGGTGCAAAAAATCTTGAACAAGAATCGAGCAGTATTCCAGACAGTAAGAGCAAGGTCGGAGCAGATTCGGGCGGAATATCAGAATGACCTTGCCGGAATGGTATTTTGTGCAGACTGCGGCAGACCGATGGAGTTTGAACGACTGCCGCATGGAGCGGAGGAAAGTAAAAAGGTCTGCTATTACATCTGCAAGGCAAGGCAGGCCGACGATAAGTGCATCGGCCACCAGATTCCAGAAAAACTGCTGAAAGCCCTGATAATGGATCAGCTGCATTTGCTCATTGTCCAGCTGAGCGATAAACGGAAGGTGCTGGAAGAATTGCAGAAAATCGAGGATGTGCATAATCCCGTCTACCGGGCGAAGGGTGAAATTATGAGCCTGACCGATAAAGTCAACCAGATGGCCAAGAAGCGGGAACAGCTTTATGCGGACTATGTGGCTGGTGTGGTGGATTCCGAAGATTACCAACTGATTCGGGAAGATTATTCCAGACAATACGATGGCCTGCGAGCTGCGCTGCAGGAAGCGGAGAACAAAAAAGTTCAGGTAGAACAGCAAATCGAAGAATACCTGAATATGACTTCTCATTTGGAAGAACATCTGGACAACTTTGAATTTGACATTCAGTTGGTAAAATCCCTTGTGCAGAAAATCGAAGTGAGTGCGGACAAGCGGATTCGGATAGTTTTTGGATTTCGGGATGTGTTTACAGAACTTGGAAAGGAGAGTGCAGAATCATGATTGCAGCGTATCAGCGCATTTCAAGGGCTGATGGCGATCTGGGTAAAGATGGCAAGGATAAGAGCAACAGCATTGAGAACCAGAAAGAACTGATCCTGCGGTATATCTCCTGCAAAGAAAATCTGCAAAATGTGCCTGTGATGGATTTTGTGGATGACGGCTACACAGGCAGCAATTTTGACAGACCTGGATTCCAGCAGATGATGGATGGTGTACGCAATGGCAAGATTGATACCATCATTGTAAAAGACCTCTCTCGCTTTGGTCGTGATTATATCTGCGTGGGTGAGTACATGGAGCAGATTTTTCCTTTGCTGGGGGTAAGGCTCATTGCCATCAATGACAACTATGATAGCAATAATTATAAAGGTACAACGCTGGGCATGGATGTGGTGGTCAGCAATCTGGTGAACACGATGTACTGCCGGGACGCAGGGAAGAAGCTGCGGACTGCCAATCAGGTCAAGTGGCGAAAAGGCATTACAACGGCATCTGCTGCACCGTTCGGCTATCAGTTCGACCCGGACAAAAAGGGCGCATTTATCATCGACCCACCTGCGGCAAAAATCGTGCGGCGCATTTTCGACCTTGCGATTCTGGGGTTGGGTACGAGAGAAATCGCAATGATGCTCAATGACGAAAATGTTCCTGTGCCGAGCGTATATAACAAAGAAAATAAGATGTACGGCAAGGAAACGACCTATACCATAGCTCCTGTGATCTTATGGGATAGTTCTCGCGTTTGGAAAATCCTCACGGCGTATGTGTACACCGGGGCGATGGTTTTGGGCAAAACCAAAACACTGATTTCCGGCAAAAGCATTATCCGAACGGTTCCCAAAGGGCAGCGGTACATTACAGAGGGAACCCATGAAGCAATCGTAAGTCGTGAAGAATTTGAAAAAGCGCAGCTTGTCATAAAGAGCAACAGCCATAAAGTGCTGATGGGCGGCGTGGACTTCCCGCTAAAAGGAAAAGTCCGCTGCGGAAATTGCAGACGGGTGATGGCGCACAATTTTAAACAGGTTGTGCCGACATTCTGGTGCAGAGAGGGCTTGGAACTGGTTGGGCAGACCCAATGCACATCTGAGATATTTCAGGTCAGTGATATTGAAAGTGCCGTCTTTCAGGCACTGAAAAAGGAACTCTCCCTGCTGGATGTCCTCTATGGTGATATTCAAAAGGAAGAGCAGGATTTGAAGGAAGCCCACAAAAAGGCAAACCGCCGTAAAACTCTGATGGAGCAGGAACTTAAAAACCTGAAAGGTGAGAAGATGCGGATGTATGAAGAATATGCAGCCGGAACACTTCCACTTGATACCTACAAGCAGAAAAAACAGGAATGTGATAGACGAATTTCAGAGGTGCAAGAGCAAATTGAACAATTCAAAGCGGAAGAATCTGTCCAGAGCGTTGTTCCGGGAACCGTGCGCGCAGCGGCAGAGCAGGCAGAGAATTTCCTGCACGGTACGAGGCTCACGGCAGGTATGGTGTCGGCTTTTATTGAAAATGTCTTTGTGCATGATGGAGGGCGCATTGTGGTACGGTTCAAATACGAGCAGAGCATACAGGATACTGTAAAGGCACTGCAGACAGGCTGAATTTGAGATAGGACTGGGTTGCCCATGTTGGAACATCAAAGAGTGTGTTATAACATGGGCAACGGACCAGTCGGAAAGAGGACACTATGAAAGCGATTCGATGGCTGTTAAAATTGATGTTGGCGATGATAACCCTGCCGCTGATCCTTGCTGTGTGGCTGGCAAAGTGGTTTGTGGTATTCCTGCATCATTGTTCGGCATGGATTTTCTATCTGCTGGGCAGTGTGCTATTGGCAACGGCGATTCTTTCGTACCTCATGCATCAGTCGCAAGGAATGGAAGCACTTCAAATGCTGATCGGCGGATTTGTGATTTTTATGATACCGCAGGTGGTCGGCGGTGTGGTAGTACTTCTGGAACTGGCGGCAGTAATGCTTCGGCAGGTATGGTACATATAAGACGCCCGACCAGGATAGCCTGCCTTTGGAACTGCTTGAATAAAAGCAACGCCCTCATAGTTGAGAGGATTTGTATCTTCTCGGCTATGAGGGTGTTTCATTCCGTAGGAATGTGATAGTTATAGGGGGAGCGTTTCTACCTGTATATACCTATATATAATGGAATGCCGTCACAGTCACCGATTATACGGTACTATGACGGCATTATTTTTTATCGTCTGGAATGAACTGCACGACATCATTAGGAGAACAATCAAGCATCAGACAAAGTTTTTCTAATGTGGATAGTGTAATATTCCGATTTTTTTTCAGGGTGTCCAGCGTTTTGTTGTCCAAGCCGTTTTTGAGAAGCTGGTACTGTGTTACCTGCTTGCGGCGCATAGTTTCCCACAGAGGAGTAAAATCAATCAATGCTGTCACCACTTTTGCTTGTAAAAAATCATTCTTTACGTTTCATTATACGGGTTGGGTATGCAAATGGATATTGTGGAGATACCCACAATGCGGTATAATAAGTAAGATGGAGAGTCTGCAAATAGTGTTTGCCCATGTTATGACATTAATGATAATGCTATAACATGGGCAACTTTGTAATAGGAAGAAAAAGTGAAAGGAGGGGGAATGTGGCAAGCGATAGTCATGCTAAAAGGCCGATTGTGGTAGAACGGCGTAAGGAAAAGGGAAGAAAAAAGACACCTCGCCTGACAAAGACCTATGATGTAAAAATTATTCCTGCAACAGTGGGTGTCGTGGCGGAAACAGAAGAACCACCTAAAAAGCGTGTCGCTGCATACTGTCGTGTCAGCACAGATCAGGAGGCGCAGGAAACCAGTCTGGAAGAGCAAATGGCACATTTCAACACTGTTATAGCGGAGCATCCAGACTGGGAGCTGGCAGGCATTTATGCGGATGAAGGAATCTCTGGTACACAAGTTAAGCATCGAGTGCAGT
>OHHH01000231.1_pt1 | contig 24167 bp, 17 predicted proteins | sample 1567951 | NCBI WGS metagenome assembly OHHH01 (sample SAMEA3879550, study PRJEB24766) | human gut metagenome | biome: human-associated habitat; feature: feces | place: USA | collected 1985/1987 | reverse complement strand
ACATTCGCAATCCGGGCTGACGCCCCGGTTCGACCGGGGACATGTCTAAATAACGGCTTCTCCGTGCTTCGCGCTCTCGAAGCCGCAACCACATTCGCAATCCGGGCTATCGCCCTACTTGCTCATGTGGTTTTGTTCGTCTAATAAAAAAGCCGCACTGACTGCGAGCAGTCGTGCGACTTTTTATTGACGAATTATTTAGACAGGGTATGCACCGTTCTTGGTGTCAGCCTGGGTCATATCAACCTTTTCCTGCTGTGCCTGACGATACTTGAAGAAGTCGGTAGCAACCTGAGGGAACAGAGCGTAGCTTAATACGTCCTCATCCTGCTGTTTCCATTCCTTCATTTCGCCTTCCAGCTTATCCATCTCGTTGTCAAGCAGATCAGCGTAACGGCAGGTAATTCTCTCCTCACCGGGGATAACCTTGTCGATAACTTCCTGGCTCATGGGCTTAACGGTCTGACCGTACTCACCACGAAGCACTGCCTTGGTCTCCTTGGTAGCCATCTTGTAACGCTCACCGAGCAGTACGTTGAAGACTGCCTGAGTACCAACGATCTGAGAAGAAGGAGTAACCAGAGGGGGCTCACCCAGATCCTTACGAACCTTGGGGATCTCCTTCAGTACATCGTAGTATCTGTCTTCTGCATTCTGCTCCTTCAGCTGGCTCACCATGTTGGAAAGCATACCGCCGGGTACCTGGTACAGTAGAGTCTTAATATCAACACCCATAACCTTGGGATTCAGCAGGCCGTTAGCCAGGCACTCATCTCTGTAAGGTCTGAAGTAGTCAGCGATCTCAGCCAACAGGTTCTGATCCAGACCGGTATCATAAGGGGTTCCCTTGAAGGTCTCAACCATAACCTCGGTAGCAGGCTGTGAAGTACCCATAGCGAAGGGGCTCATAGCGGTATCGATCACATCAACACCGGCCTCTACTGCCTTCAGGTAGGTCATGCTTGCAACACCGGAAGTATAGTGAGTATGCAGCTGAATGGGAAGCTTGGTAACTTCCTTCATCGCCTTGATCAGTTCAGCAGCCTTGTAAGGTACTAACAGACCGGCCATATCCTTGATACAGATGGAATCTGCACCCATATCTTCGATTTCTTTTGCGATATTGGTCCAGTAATCCAGAGTGTATGCATCGCCAAGCGTATAGGAAAGAGCTACCTGAGCGTGTCCTTTTTCCTTGTTGCAGGCTTTTACTGCGCATTCCAGGTTGCGCAGGTCGTTTAAGCAGTCGAAAATACGGATGATATCAATACCGTTTGCAATAGACTTCTCTACGAAGTTGTCTACCACGTCATCTGCATAAGGTCTGTAACCTAAAATGTTCTGGCCTCTGAAAAGCATCTGCAGCTTGGTATTCTTAAATCCATCTCTTAATTTTCTGAGTCTGTCCCAGGGATCTTCTTTTAAGAAACGTAAGGATGCATCAAAGGTTGCACCGCCCCAGCATTCTACTGAGTGGTAACCAATCTGATCCATTTTCTCTACGATGGGAAGCATAAGTTCGGTCGGCATTCTGGTGGCAATCAGGGACTGATGTGCGTCACGCAGAACGGTTTCCGTAATTTTAATCGGTTTTACTTCGGACATAACTGTTCCTCCTAATTTTCTTTTATTAATCAGCTACTGCTTAGAATACTCCGTAAATTGCCATGAAGGTACCTGCCGCAACAGCGGTTCCGATAACACCTGCTACGTTGGGTCCCATCGCATGCATCAGAAGGAAGTTGGTAGGGTCTGCTTCCGAGCCGACTTTCTGGGATACACGGGCTGCCATAGGTACTGCGGATACACCGGCAGAACCGATAAGCGGGTTCACCTTGCCATGTGAGAGTACACACATCAGTTTTCCGAACAGGACACCTGCCGCGGTACCGAAGGCGAAGGCAATCAGACCCAGTGCTACGATTTTTAAGGTATCCAGATTTAAGAATGCCTCTGCACTGGTGGTTGCACCTACGGATGTACCAAGCAGGATAACTACGATGTACATCAGGGCATTGGATGCGGTTTCCGTAAGCTGTCTTACTACGCCGGATTCCTTGAACAGGTTACCTAACATCAGCATACCTACAAGGGGCGCTGTGGTAGGAAGAATCAGGCTGACAACGATAGTAACCACGATGGGAAATAAAATCTTTTCCAGCTTGGAAATAGGACGAAGCTGTGCCATTTTGATTTTACGTTCTTTTTCCGTGGTAAGAAGCTTCATAATGGGGGGCTGGATAATGGGCACCAGTGACATATAGGAATATGCTGCCACCGCGATAGGTCCCAGAATCGCCGTCTGTCCCAGCTTACCAGCAAGGAAGATGGAGGTAGGGCCGTCAGCACCACCGATGATGCCGATGGAGGCAGCTTCCTTGCCGGTAAAGCCCATGCACACAGCACCGAAGAAGGCCACGAACACGCCCAGCTGTGCGGCAGCACCCAGCAGCAGGCTCTTGGGGTTGGAGATCAGGGGTGCGAAGTCGGTCATGGTGCCGATGCCGAGGAAGATCAGCGGCGGGTAGATGCCCAGCTTGACGCCCATGTAGAGCATATCGGCCAGACCACCGTTGTTCAGGATCTCGACCCACATCGGGTGCTCGAGGCCGTCACCGACGAAGTACTGCATATGGATGACGCCGCTGCCGGGGAGGTTGGCCAGGATCATGCCGAAAGCCATGGGCAGCAGGATCAGAGGCTCGAACTCTTTGACAATAGCGAGGTAGAGCAGGAAGCAGCCCACGCAGATCATCACTGCGTACAGCCAGCCGCCCGGCTCACCGAACTTGGCAAAACCGGAACTCTGGAAAATACCGACCAGAGTCTCAATAAACTGAGTCATGTTTTTCCTCCTGTGTTAAAAGGGTGCGGTGGTGTCGTTGACGCCAGCCTTGCCCCAGCCATTCTTGCCGCGGCGGACTGCCTTCAGCACATACTTGCCGTTGCCCATAGAGTAGATGGCTGCCATGATGGCTGCCACAACGTCGCCGGGGATGCCGGCCTCGACCTGCGGGGCAGCAGCCTTTGCAGGAGCGGGCGCAGCGGCCTGTTTCACAGGAGCAGCCGGTTTTGCAGCAGAAGCAGCCTTGGCAGCTGCCTTCTTGCCGTTCATGGCGTCAAAGATCTTGCCCTCCAGCGTGATGATGGCCATCAGCAGGACGAGGATCAGAAACACCAGCACAATACCGGTTATGGTAACGATCACATCATAACCTAAATCCATGGTCTTCCTCCTATTTACTTTTTTCTTTGCCGCCCGGGGGGCGGGCGGCAAAAAGCGATTTGAAGATATTATACAATATTTTCCGGGTCGATTCAACAACTATGAACAAAAATCATATTGTTTTTCACGGTTCTGTGAACAGCACTTTCCTCTCAGCGGCGGCCCATGCGGGGGGTGGCGTCCATGAAGCCGGTCTCCAGCTTGTCGCCCAGACGCAGGCTCATGGCCGTACCCAGCGCGACACAGTTGACGGGGTCAGGCGAGACGGTCACTTCCACCTTCAGCTCCTGGCTGAGGTACTCAGGCAGGCCGTGGAGCTGTGCGCCGCCGCCAGTGAGGACGACGCCGTTGCGGTAAATGTCTCCGGCCAGCTCCGGAGGAGTCTTCTCCAGCACCTGATGGGCGGCGGTGCCGATCTGCTCGCTCAGGCGCATGACCGGCTCGTAGAGGTCGGCGGTGGAGACATTGACACGCACGGGCAGGCCGGTGAGCAGGCTGCGGCCCTTGATCTCCATGGTCTCGTTGAAATCCGCCTTCTGGGGGCAGCAGGCCACGTTCTTTTTCAGGTTCTCAGCGGTGCGCTGGCCGATGGCGATGCTGAACTTGTTGCGCACGAACTTCAGGATCTCTTCGTCGTAGTGGTTGCCTGCCACGCGGACGCTGGTGGCCTTGACCTTGCCGCCGAGGCTCAGCACGGCGATGTCGGTGGTGCCGCCGCCGATGTCGATGATCATTCGACCGTCCGGCACGGTGATGTCGATGCCGGAGCCGAGAGCTGCGGCGATAGGCTCATCAATGAGGTAGACCTGACGCGCACCGGCAGCCATGACGGCCTCCACCACGGCGTCGCTCTCGATGCCGGTGATGGCGGCAGGCACACAGACGGCCACACGGGGCTTGACCATGTGGGAGCTGTAGACCTGATTGACGAAGCGGCAGATGAGCTCCCGGGTCATGGTGTGGTCGCTGATGACGCCATCCTTCAGCGGGAAGATGGCGGAGATGTAGTTGGGCGTGCGGCCCACCATTGCAAGGGCCTTGTCGCCGGCCTCAAGCACGCAGTTCTTGCGGGTATCCACCGCCACCACGCTGGGCTGGTTGAGCACGACGCCCTGCCCCTCCTGCGCGATGATGATGGTCGTCGTACCAAGATCGATACCGATGTCGTTCTGTGCCATAGTTGTGATATTTCCTTTCTCTGCTGCCCATTCTCTATTTCCATCGCCCATCTCCGGGCGCGGGTCATCAAAACACATTATAGTATAACACAGGTGTATCCAAAAAGAAACCCTTAAAGCTTCCCCTGCTCCGGGGGCAGAGCCTGGGCCAGCAGGGCAGCCAGGCCGCTGTAGCGCAGGTTCTGGCGGATGTTGGACATCATCCGGTTCACCACGTCCCGCCGGCCCACCACGATGCAGAGCTTCCGCCCGCGGGTGACGCCGGTATAGAAGAGGTTGCGGTAGCACAGGCGGGGCGGCACCTGCGCCGCCGGGAGGATGACCGCCGGGAACTCGCTGCCCTGGCTTTTGTGTACCGTGATGGCATACGCAATTTCCAGCTCGTTGAGGTTCTCCGCCGGGTAGACCAGCCGCCGGTCGTCCATCCGCACCACCATGGAGCGGCTGCGCACGTCGATGGACTCCACGATGCCGATGTCGCCGTTGTAGGCGCCCACACCCTGTTCCCCGCCGATGCGCTGCCACGTTATCTCGTAGTTATTGCGCACCTGCATCACTTTGTCCCCCACCCGGAAGACCCGGGCCGCGCTCTGCAGCTCCGGCTTGCCCTTCCTGGGCGGGTTGAGCATGGCCTGTAACTCCGCGTTGAGGGCCTGGGTGCCGGTGGGGCCGAGCTTCGTGGGGCAGAGCACCTGAATATCCTTCACCGGGTCGAACTGGTAGCTGCGGGGCAGACGGGTGGTCACAAGGTCGCAGACCAGCTTCTGGGCTGCGTCGCCGTCGGCTTCGAGGAAGAAGAAATCGTCCGTCTTTCCGCCCTTTTTCAGCGGTTCGCCTGAGATGATGTGGTGGGCATTCTCCACGATGAGGCTCTGAGCGGCCTGCCGGAATATCTCGTTGAGGCAGACCGTCGGCACCAGCCCGGAGCGGATGATCTCGCCGAGGATATTGCCCGGGCCGACGCTGGGCAGCTGGTCGGCGTCGCCTACCATAATAATACGGCAGCTGTACCGCAGTGCCGCAATGAGGGCCTGGAACAGCTTGACGTCCACCATACTCATCTCGTCGAGGATAACGACGTCGCACTTGAGCAGGTTCTTGTCGTTGTGGATGAAGCTGACCACACCGCCGGTGTAGTCCACTTCCAGCAGACGGTGGATGGTGGAGGCTTTCCGGCCCGTCAGCTCGCTCAGACGCTTGGCGGCGCGGCCTGTGGGAGCGCAGAGGGCTACCCGTTCGGCCTCGTTCTCGAGCAGCTGCAGGATGGCGTTGACCGTGGTGGTCTTGCCGGTGCCGGGGCCGCCGGTGAGGACAAGGCAGTTCTCGGTCATGGCCTTACGGATGGCTTCCTTTTGGAGCGGCGCGTAAGCAAAGCCCTGCGCCAGTTCCAGTATTTGGATGTTCTTGTCGAGGCCGTGGGCCGTCTGCTTCCCGCGCTTGGTCAGCACGGCCAGACGGTCGGCGATGTCCTGCTCTGCGGCCAGCAGATCCGGCAGATAAATATACGGTGTGCCGTCGAACATCCGCACCGCCAGTTTCCCGGTCTGGATACAGCTGTCCAGCGCCGCCGCCAGCTTTTCGGGGGGCTGGTGGATGAAGTTCGACGCCGTTTCCAGCAGCTGCGCCCGGGGCAGACAGGTGTGGCCATTGCCGGCGTTGTGGCGCAGGGTGCGCAGAAGGGCGGCTTCCAGCCGCTGGGCGCAGTCCCCTGCCATCTGGTAATACTGGGCGATGCTGTCGGCATGGCGGAAGTCCAGCTGCAGCGGCTCCCCGCAGAGCAGGTAGGGATTCTGCTGGATGGCCTGCATGGCCCCCGGCCCGAAGGTGCGGAAGACCTCCATCGCCCGGCGGGGGCTGATCTCGAACTGAGCCAGATAGGCGATGAGCTCCCGCATTCCGAATATCCGCTTGAACTCCTGCTGGATGCGGTCGGCCTTGTCCGCCGAGATGCCCGGGATGAGGGTGAGCTGGGCGGGGTCGTTGGCGATAACTTCCAGCGCCGCCGCGCCGAATTTGTCAATGATCTTATCCGCCGTCCGAGCCCCGATGTAGGGCAGCGACCGGCTGGCGAGGAAGGCGTAGACGGCCTCGAGGTCTTTGGGCATATCCGTCTCGCACTCCTGTGCGTGGAACTGTCGGCCATAGGTGGCGTGGTTCTCGTACCTGCCCCGGCAGACGACGCTCTCACCGGCGTGGAGCTCTCCCACCACGCCGCACACAACGGTGACGACACCGCTGCCCGACACCTCGAACACGGTGTAGCCGTTGTCCTCGTTCAGGTAGATGATGTCCTCTACCGTGCCTTCCAGCCGTTCCAGCTCCTGCTCCATCGTCCCGCCTCCTCGTTTTGACACAACTATATATAGTATAGCGGTTTTGGGGGGATTTGTAAATACAACAAAAGCTCCCCCGAAGGGGAGCTGTAGGCGAGGTTTAATCCCCCACCCCATATGCATTTTCTTTCATCAGCCGATTGCGCACTGCAAAGTACGCCGGGATGAGGAAGAAGCAGGCGAAGAACCATGCCACAGGGTTGGCGATGCAGGCCGCAAAGTAGCCCCAGAGCGGCACGAACCAGAAGCCCACCATGGCACGGGCGACCATCTCGGCCACGCCCGCGAACATGGCAAGGCCGGAATAGCCCAGGCCCTGGATGGTGTAGCGGTAGATGATGAGGACGGCCAGCGGGATGTAGAACACGCTGTTCCAGAAGATGAAGCTGCGGGCATTCGCCATGATCTCCACCTCGCTGCTCTCGAGGAAGAGGCTGATGAGCGGCACATCCAGCACACGCAGGATGAGGAAGGATGCCACACTGTAGACGCAGCCAATTCCCAGCGCAGTATTGACGCCCCGGTCCACACGCTTGAGGTCGTGAGCGCCCATGTTCTGGCTGGCGTAGGTGGTCATGGCGGTGCCGATGCTCTCCAGCGGCACCGAGAGGAACTGGGCGGCCTTGCTGCCTGCGGTCTGCGCGGCCACGATGCTGCTGCCCAGACCGTTCACCGCGCCCTGCAGCACGACGCTGCCGATGGCGGTGATGCTGCACTGCAGGCCCATAGGGATGCCCATGTTGCAGAGCTTGAGGCAGTGGCTGGCGCTCAGACGGCCCTCTTCCCTGCTCCATTTCAGCTCCGGGTAGTGGCGGCCGATGTAGATGAGACTGCCGATGCCCGCCACCGCCTGACTGAACACGGTGGCGAAGGCCGCACCGAACGCCCCCATCCGGAAGATGAGGATACAGAGCAGGTCGAGGCCGATGTTCAGCACGCTGGCCACCAGCAGGAAATAGAGCGGCCGCTTGCTGTCGCCCAGCGCGCGCATGAGGGCGCTGGTGACGTTGTACAGCAGGGTGAAGGGGATGCCCCAGAAGATGGTGCGGATGTAGATGTCCGCGATGTCGATGATGTTGTCGGGGGTGTTGGTCCAGACCAGCACCGCCCGGGTCAGGGCCACCGTCACCACCGTGAGCACGACGGCGAAAAAGAGGCTCAGCCAGACGGTATTGGCGGTGTAGCGCCGCATCTCTCTGTAATCCTTCGCGCCGAAGGTCCACGAGATGGGGATGGAGAAGCCGCAGGCGATGCCGTTGACGAAGCCCAGCACCAGATAGTTCAGGCCGCCCACGCTGCCCACCGCCGCCAGCGCATCCACGCCCACGAAACGGCCCACGATGATGGTATCGGCCAGATTGTAGAACTGCTGGAACAGACTGCCCAGCATCAGCGGCACCGCAAAGGCAAGGATGAGCTTGAGCGGGCTGCCCTGTGTCATGTCTTTTGTCATACAAAGCCCCTCCCCGGGCGGTCACTTAACATTTCTTTGCCGGATCTTTACCGACAAAAACGCCCTGCCGGACGAGGGGCAGGACGTTTTGCGTTTCATGAATGGTATTATACTCAGCTTATCGTGATTTTGCAAGGGGTTTTTCTCAGATTTCTTCGTACAACATTGCTATTTTTCTATCGGTGGTTTTTGGTGATTGTGCGCAAGGGGCGGCAGGTCTGCCTGTGAGCAAGGCCCTCCTGCTGCAATTCCTCATTGCACACGCTCTCAGCCTTCATAATCGTACATCCATGCAGAGTCATAAAAGGGATCCCACGGAAAATAGTCATGGAGTCTTACCCATTTGTTTGGTTTCCAGTCTGGCTGCTGGCCGCTCTCCAGACCCGGCTGCCACGCCCACAAATTATCGCCGCTGTCCCCTATCCATTTTCTTGTCTCCCAATTTCCTCTCAAATCCGGCGGCTGACTGTCATCCTTGCCCGGCTTCCACACCCAGTCACCCTGACTGTCCGTTACCCATCCGCCTGTTTCCGGCTGCTGGGCGCCTGTTTCCGGCTGCTGGGTGCTTGTTTCCGATGGCTGACCACTTGTTTCCGGCTGCTGGACCGTGGTAAGGCTGTCCGGCGAGAGAGTCGGGAGGCCGCTGAGGTCACCGACGGAGGAGGCCGGGTCGTCCTTCTTGCTGTCCTGCTTCCCGCTCACGAGCTTCACGATGTCAGCCGAATCGTCATGCGTGACGTCCTGCTTCCCGCTCACGAACTTCACAATGTTACCGGTAACTGTCTTCCACCCCGTCGAGTCGGAGGCGGACTTCCCGGGCAGACGAACCGTGATGGAGCCCATGTCGGTAACCTTCGGGTCTGCGATGGAGTCGGTCACGCCGCCGACGGTGTCCGTTCCCGACTGAGTCAGCCCGGGCTGTCCGCTCAGGGAGCTGCTTTCCCGACCGGAGAGGACAGTTCCCCATTGCTTTTTCTCCTGCTTACGGCGGGCGATCGCCTCCTCCACCCGGGCAGTCTCCTGCGCTTTCTGCTCCTCATCGCCAACGCGGTACACGAGGACCAGTTCCCTGCCGTTTCGGCGCAGGGCGGTCCCATCCGAGAATGTTTTTCTATCATATCCCGTCTGCCCGACAACATAGAAGCGATAGAGCCCTTCCTGGGACATCTCGAGTTCGAATGCGCCATTCACACCGACCAGATCTTTGATCCGGGCCAGCGGAATGACGGCCTCCATTTCCTGCCCGTTCCCATCAAGGAACCGGATGCGAAGCTCATAGACCTCCTTTGCAAGCTCCCGCAGCGAGTCGCCTGTCATCCGAAAGACCGAACCATGGGCGTCGAAGCTCAGGACCCTGTTGACCGGGTCATACTCCGCCGTGGCCACATTACCAAGCTCCTGTGTGCCATCCAGATGGGTGATCACGCCGACGGTCTCGTACATCTGCTTCACACGGTCCGGCACCTCGCCGGCCTGCACGCTTGGAGCGTCGTCGTCGTCCTCGTCGTCCTCGGTATCATCGGGCTGTTCCGGCTTGTCCGGCTGCTCTGGCTTGTCCGGCTGCTCCGGCTTGTCCGGCTGCTCCGGTTGAGAGGGCGTCCGCCGGTCGTAGCTGTAGTCCTCCATCTTCTTCCCGTCGGGGTCGTAGCGGGTCAGACTACCGCCCGTCACCTTGTGGTCGTCGTCGGAGAGGGCGTCATTGGGGATCTCGCCGACTATGCCGCCGCCGATGGCCGCAGTTTCGCCGCCGGTGCTTGCGCCTGCCTTGGCCTCCACCTCAGCGTCGCCGGAGATGATGATGTGATTGGGATTGCTGGGCGGCGCATCCGGGTCTATCTCAGACCACGCACCCGCGCCGTCGCCGATGCCTGCCGCGCCGGGGCGGGGGTCGCCGCTGTAGCTGCCGCCCGTGGCCGACACCTTGCCGCCGGAAATCTCGATGTCGCGGCCCGGGCCGTACACACCGCCGCCGATACCGGCAGCACCCTCGCCGCCCACGGCTTCTACCGTGCCGCCGGTGATCTCGATGTTTCCGGCACCGCTTTCGTAGCTGCCGCCGATGCCTGCGCCGTCTTTGCCGCCCTCGGCGGTGAGGGAGCCTTTGGTGTCGTTGTCGTCCTTGATGGTCAGCTTGCCGGAGGACTCATTGCCATTCTTCTCAAGACCCGCATTGCAGCTGCCGCTCTTCAGCTCGTTGGCGCCGTCCAGCTCGATGGCGGCATCGTGGTCACCCTGCACGGTGACGGCGGCTTTGCCCGCATCGACTGGGCTGTCACCGCTGACGTCCCCCTCGGTCTCGTCGCTGACGTTCCCCTCGGTCTTGCCGCTGCCATCCACCTCGGTCTTGCCGCTGCCGTCCCCCTCCTTCTTGCCGCTGATGTCGATCTTCAGGTCGTCGAAGGTGACGTCCACGTTGCCCTCGGAGGTGTCGATGGTGACGGTATGCTCCTTCGACTCGCCGGTGATGACGGTCTCCCCCTCATCCTTCTCGAAATCCTTTTCACCCTGCTTGACATTGTTATAGTTTCCGCTTTCATCGCTCGCACCTTTGACCGTAATGTCGCCGTCGGCGATGTCCCATGTTTTCGCATAGGCCGGGATGCCGGAGCTCACCACGATGCCCGCGATGACGGCGGCGGCCACGCCCCGCCGGAGTGCGCTCTTCAGTCTCATAGTACATCTCCTTTCGTTCTGTGTATCATGCAATGCCGTCGCTGCGGCTCAGAGGCTCTCCTTTGAGATGCTTATTTCTTTGGGCTGCCCCAAGTCCTCCGGTATCCAGAGCTTTATCTCACCCTGGGTATCCGGCAGGTCGTCCCAGTCGTCACCAAGGTCGGCATAGCTCCGCAGGTCACTCTCCAACAGATTGGTATACTTTGTGCCATCCGGGACGGTGGTTTCCAGCAGGAAAAGCCGTGGCTTATCCTCCTCGGGAGCGATGGCCTCAAATCGGGAAGCCAGCTGTTTCAGGGACTCGTCAAGCCCGATTCTCGGCGTTTCCGTTCTCGCAGGCTCGAGCCACCAATCCAAACTCGGGAGGTCGTCCCTTTTTTTCGCAAATTGGAAGCCCATCTCCCGCTCTTGTTTCAGTAATTCGTCGAGTTCACGTCTGAGTTCTTCACTCGTTTTTTGCTCTACCGTTTCCTCTCTCTCAGGCTCGAGCCACCAATCCAAACTCGGGCGGTCGTCCCTTTTTTTCGCGAGTTCGTGGGTCAATATCAGCCACTCCTGCGGCTCTGGCGTCTGCACCGGCACCCACTCCAGATAGCGCTCTGACAGGTCGTCCCGCGTTTCGCCGTCCAGCCGGAGGCTGATGTCCTCCCTGTTCTGCTTCAGCTCCACGTCAGCGTCCTCGCCCGCCGCGTCGGCCATCTTGTCCACGCTATAGTGGGTCATGGTGTCCTCATAGCGGAAGAAGATGTCCTCCACGCCGTCCTCCCGGAGACTGGAGATGTCGGTGGTGACGGTGGAGCGGGGAGCGGCGCTCTCAATAAGCACCACACCCCCCGGGGTGAGGACCTCTCCGGCGTCGCCGGCCTTTAAGCTGCCGGGCATGGGGTCGGTGCTCTCAATAATGGCCAAAGCAGAATCCCACCGCTGGATGGTGACCCGGCTGGAAAAGAAGCCGCCCACCACCATGCCGCCGGGCAGGGGTTCGGGAGCGTTCTCCTGTGCCGGGGGCGGGACGTCATCATCATCGTCGTCCTCGTCGTCGTCCGGCTGGGGCTTGGGGGTGGAGGTGTAGTCGTAGCCCATCCCCTCCATCACGGTGCCGTCCGCGTTCAGACGGGTCAGCCGTCCTCCCGTCACCTTATGTTCATCGTCAGAAAGGTTCTCCGTGGGTACTTCGCCGTAGCTGCCGCCGATGGCCGGGGCCTTGGCGTCCGTCATCTGGCTTCCCGCCTTGGCCGTCACCTCGGCGTCGCCGCAGATGTAGAGGTCTCCCGGGTTCGGGTCGTCGGTGTCGTCCGACGCGCGGCCTGCACCGTCGCCGATGCCTGCCGCGTTGCTCCCGCCCACAGCCTCGACCGCGCCGCCCCGGATGGTGATGTTGCTGCCGGTGCTCTCGATGCCTCCGCCGATGCCTGCGCCGCCGAAGCCGCCCTCGGCGGTGAGGGAGCCGTCCTTGCCCTTGTCGTCCTTGATGGTCAGAGTGCCTTTCGACTCGTGTTCGTTCTTCTCAAGACCCGCATTATAGCCGCCGCTCTTCAGCTCGTTGTCGCCGTCCAGCTCGATGGCCGCATCGTGGTCACCCTTCACGGTGACGGCTGCTTTGCCCGCATCGACTGGGCCGTCACCGCCGACGTCCCCCTCGGCCTTGCCGCTGACGTCGATCTTCAGACCGTCGAAGGTGACGTCCACGTCGCCCTCGGAGGTGTCGATGGTGACGGTGTTCTTATCCGACTCGCCGGTGATGACGGTGTTGGTGTCGTCCTTGTCGATGGTCTCGCCCTGTGAGACCTTGTTCTTTCCTTCGGCGTCGCCCGCTTTCACGGTGATGTCGCCGTTGGCGATGTCCCACCGGGCCGCATAGGCCGGGATGCCGGAACTCACCACGATGCCCGCGATGACGGCAGCGGCCACGCCCCGCCGGAGTGCGCTCTTCAGTCTCATAGTCTGTCCTCCTTTGGTCTGTTCGTCTTTTGAAGAATCAGCCTTTTTCGATACAAGCTTACCAAAAAATCCGGAGAATGTAAATAAAAACTGCGCGAATCGTGGTGTTTTCGGCGTGAGTGGCGCAAAAAAGCCCTCCCGAGCGGGGAGGGCCATAGCCTGTCTTATTCAGAGTAGTGCGCCAAAAACTGCTTGGTGCGCTCCTCCTGGGGGTGGTCGATGAGCTGGCGGGCCGGGCCTTCCTCCACCACGACGCCGCCGTCCATGAACATGATGCGGTCGGCCACGTCGCGGGCGAAGTGCATCTCATGGGTAACGATGATCATGGTGGTCTTTCGGTCGGCGAGGTCCCGCAGGACACGGAGGACTTCGCCTGTCAGCTCCGGGTCAAGGGCGCTGGTGGGCTCATCGAAGCAGAGGATGTCCGGGTGGAGCGCCAGCGCGCGGGCGATGGCCACCCGCTGCTGCTGGCCGCCGGAGAGCTGGTGGGGATAGTGTCCCGCCCGCTCCGACAGGCCCATCTGGGCCAGCAGGTCACGGGCCTGTGCTTCCAGCTGGGCGTGGATGGCCTTTTTGTTGGCCTTGTAGTCGGGCTGCTCCTTCGCCAGAAGCTCCCCCGCCAGCATCACGTTTTCCAGCGCGGTGTACTGGGGGAAGAGGTTGAAGTTCTGGAACACGAGGCCGAAGTGGAGGCGCTTTTTCCGCACCTCGCTCTCCCGCTGGGTGGCAGGGTCGGCGGCGTCCCACATGGTCTCGCCGTTCACCCTGATGACGCCGGTGTCGGGACGCTCAAGGAAATTCAGGCAGCGCAGCAGCGTCGTCTTGCCCGAGCCGGACGAGCCGATGATCGCCAGCGCCTCGCCCTGTTCCAGTGTGAGCGAGATGTCCTTGAGAACTTTCGTCTCGCCGAAATTCTTCCCGATGCCGGAGGCTTCGAGTAATGCCATAATTCAGTATCCTCCTTAACAGCGGAAATAGTCCATCTTTTTCTCGGCCCAGTCCAGCAGCAGGGTGAGTGCGCCGACAAAGACGAGGAAGAAAATCGCGGTGGAGAACAGCGGCCAGATAAGGCCCTTGGCGCTGTACTCCTTCGCCATCATGATGATTTCCTTGTTGGCGATGACATTCGCCAGCGAGGTATCCTTCACCAGCGTGATGACCTCGTTGCCCATCGGGGGCAGGATGCGCTTGACGACCTGCAGGAGCGTGACCTTGAAAAAGATCTGGCTCTTGGTCATGCCAAGCACCTGACCGGCCTCGGTCTGGCCTTTCGGCACAGCCTCGATGCCGCCGCGGTAGATCTCAGAGAAGTAGCAGGCGTAGTTGATGGCGAAAGCCACCACCGCCGCCACCAGACGGCCCGAAGAGCCGGAGGGCCAGGGGTTGGTCATACCCAGCAGGCCGGGGCCGAGGTAGATGACGATGATCTGGAGCATCAGCGGCGTACCGCGGATGACCCACACGAAGGTCTTGACGACGCCCCGCAGCGGTGCGCACCGGCTCATGGAGCCAAAGGCCACCACAAGGCCCAGCGGCAGCGAAAACAGCAAGGTCAGAAAGAACAGCTCACAGTTGAGCGCGAATGCGCCGGTCAGACGCTCCAAAATCACAGTCACAGAATCACTACACCTATCCGTTTATAATGTAAGTTACTCAGCCAGAGTCAGGCCGTACTTGTCGGCCAGAGTCTGCATGGTGCCGTCAGCCTTCAGCTCATCGAAAGCGTTGTCCACAGCCTCGGCCACATCGCTGCCCTTGCGGAAGGCCACGCCGTACTCCTCGACGTTCAGCTCATCCACCATCTTGAGGTTTGCGTAGTCGGTACCCTCGCCGATCATGGCAGAGGCCAGAGTCAGGTCGAGGATGGCGGCGTCAGCAGTGCCAGCGGCGACTTCCATCAGGCAGTCGGTCTGAACAGCCTTGGAGATGAAATCAGCCTGAGACAGGTCGGCGTTCTCGGTGATGGTGGTCTCACCGGCAGAGCCGGCCTCGGCTACCACGGTCTTGCCGATGAGGTCGGCGGTGGAGGTATAATCGGTGCCGTCCTTCACCACGACGACCTGGGCGTTCTTGACGTAGGGCTTGGTGCAGGCCATATTCTCCTCGCGGTCATCGGTCAGGGTCAGGCCGTTCCAGATGCAGTCGATGCTCTTTGCAGCCAGCTCGGTCTCCTTGGTGTCCCAGTTGATCTCCACGAACTCCGGCTCGACACCCAGCTTCTCACAGACAGCGGTGGCCAGCTCGGTATCGAAACCGGTGAAGTTGCCGTCGGCGTCGGTGTAGTTCATCGGCTCATACACGGTGTAGCCGATGACCATCTTGCCGTTGGACTGGATGTAAGCCAGGTCGCTGTCAGCGGCCACGGAGCTTGCCGGGGCGGCAGAGGCGGCGGCAGAAGAAGCAGCCGTGGAAGTGGATGCAGAACCGCCGCAGGCGGCAAGGCTCAGTGCCATCGCACCGGCCAGAAAAGCAGAGACCAGACGTTTCATGTTGTAATTTCCTCCCTCAGATTCAGCAGAAGCGGCGCTTCGTTTTACCGCTTTACCATGCTAAATTGTTAAACTGTGACTATAGAATAGCGCGTTTTGCCCCGTTTTGCAAGAGGAAAACCGATTTTTTCGCGTTTTGCCCGCAGACCGCCCCTTTCCGATAGGGTTTTCGGTGTATTTGTACAAAGGACAAAAAGAAAACCGCCACCTCACGGTGACGGTCAGACTTTCCGTTCAATTTATAATGACGCATTCTCAAACGCATCCCCTGCGGCCTTTTGCAGGGCGTCGATGGAGATGGTGCAGAGGGCCGCGAGGTCGGCGTCCGAGCCGTCGGCAGGGATGTCCGCCACCTCTTTCTCAGTCTTGCCCTTGAGGTAGCTGCAATAGCCCTCGCTGTGCTCGTACCACTCCTTGCCGAGGCTGGATGCGTTCCGCATCCCGTAGCTGTCGCCCAGCTCAAGCTTGGAGCGGACGGTGTCCGGGGCGGTGACGCCGCCGTCTGCCGCGATGGTCAGCGCAGGCTCTGCCATGTCGCCGATGGCGCTGGTCACACGGCCATCGGCATCCAGAGTCAGGGCCACGACGGTAAGGTCAACTTCTGCGTTCACATCCTTGTCGTCGGTGGCGGTGATGTCCGAAGAGGCATTCTCCGCCTCCACGCCGAGGCTCACCCGGTCGCCCTTCGCCGCGCCGAGGGCGGACGCATTCGTGCAGGCTTTCGCCACGGCGTCGCGGTACTGATCCACCCGGATAGTGCAGCCGGACAGCAGGTCGGCGTCCACAGCCTTGCCGTCCTTATCCGTTTCCAGCATGGATGCCTGCTCGGGCGTCATGCCGGTGAGGTAGTCGGCGAAGTCATCGGCCTGCTCGGCCCAGCCCTTTTTCAGCGAAGATGCCGCTGCCAGCGGGTAGTCGTCCCCTTTCTGGCGCTTGGTGCGGTAGTCGGTAGGCATGGTGACGACGCCTTTGCCGTCGGCGGTAACTTCCACTTCCAGCTCATCCAGCATCACGTCGGCCAGCTTGCCGTCTCCGTCCAGCAGGACGGCGGCGGCGATGGTATGGATGGTGCCGGTGCGGGCCTCGTCGGAGGCCTCGGTCAGGATGCCGAGGCCGGTCTTCCAGCCGCCGGTCTGGGTGGTGCTGGCACTGCCGGACGAGCCGGACATGGCGTTCGAACTGCTCATGCTGCCGGAATCGCTGTTGCCTTTGCGGCAGCCGGACAGCAGCAGTGCCGCCGCCACGGCACAGCTCAGAAGAGCTTTTTGTCTCTGTGTCATAAGCGTTACGCTCCCTTTCATCTCTTTGGGAGTAGTATAGCCCGACAGGAGTCTATTTATTTATGTATCTTTTTGTTGGAAACTGTGTTATACTTGTCCTGCGGCCTACCCCGCCCAGTTTTATTAAAGGAACCCGGGTTGCGGCTCCCAGCGTCTGCTTCGCTGCCGCTCGCATCCTGCTGGCCGCGGCCCCAACGGCTCCTCCCTGTTTCCGCCACTGGCGGCGGTCGTCGCCGTTGCATTTGTAAGTGGCTTGACGGATGGCTGAAGGGCCGTAAGCACTAAAAAGGACCCCCTTTCGGAGATAGCAGCTCCGGGAGGGGGTCTTTTCCTTTTGGGTGTGCCAATGACATATTGGCTTCCACATTTACCATCTTTATTATATGCGATTCCCCGCAAAAGTCAAGCACCGCACAGAAAATTTACAACTGTGCTCTGAGACCGACGTGTTATCTGGCGAAGTGAGAAATTATAAACGAAACATCGTCGAGAATGTCACTCCGCCACCGTGGCGAAATGAGCACAGCTGGCGAAGTGAGCAGTTCGCCAAGTCAAAGCACTTCGCCAAGTTGGCGAAGTGATAAAATATAACGTAGATATATCATTAAGTTGTCACTTCGCCACTTATTCCACCGCAGTATCCCTCACATCAGCGGGCTCAGCAGGCGGAGCACACTGTCCAGCAGCGTCCCGGCCAGCGAGGTGCGGCAGTCGGCCAGCTGCACTTCCCGGCACTCTGGCAGGGTGCGGAGCACATCGTCCCGCAGCGCAATGACCTGACTGTTATAGAGCAGCAGCGCCCCGCACTCAAAGTGGAGGAAGAGGCTGCGGTAATCCATGTTGATGCTGCCCACCACGGCGGCGCGGTCATCGCTGACGTAGCACTTGGCGTGGAGGAAGCCGGGCGTGAACTCGTAGATGCGCACCCCCGCCCGGAGCAGCGGCACATAATAGGAGCGGGTCAGCCGGAAGATGAGCTTCTTGTCCGGGATGCCCGGCAGCACCAGCCGGACGTCCACGCCCCGCTTTGCCGCCGCCTTGAGGGCTTCCAGCATGGTCTCGCCCACCGCGAAGTAGGGCGTATAGATATAGACATACCGCTGGGCCTGATTGATGATATTCAGGTAGACCGTCTCGGCCAGAGCCTCTTCGTCCAGCGGGCTGTCCCCGTAGGGCTGTATCACTCCGTCCGACTGGGCAGACAGGGACTCAGCCTGAGGCATAAAGGGCGCATAATCCTCCTCGCTGGGGCGGAAGGCGTTCCAGTGGTCGAGGAACATCACCGTGAAGTTCCAGACCGCCGCACCCTCGGTGCGGAGGGCTGCGTCCTTCCAGTAGCCGAACCGCTCTTCTTCATTGATATACTCGTCGGCCAGATTGATGCCGCCCGTATAGGCTGTATTTCCGTCCACGACCACGATCTTCCGGTGGTCGCGGTGATTCATGACCAGCGACACCAGCGGCACCACCGGGTTGAACGGGATGCAGCGGATATGCGCCCGCTCCATCTTTACCACGAAATCCGAAGGCAGGCCCAGCAGACTGCCGAAATCGTCGTAGATGAGCCGGACGTCCACCCCCTGCGCCGCCTTGCGGACGAGGATGTCCTCTACCCCCTTCCACATCTTGCCGGTGCGGACGATGAAGAACTCGAGGAAGATGAACCGCTCTGCCTTTTCGAGGTCGGCCAGCAGGTCAGGGTACATGGCCTCACCGCAGGGGTAATATTTTGCCGTGGAGTTTTTCCATGCGGGGTACGGCCCGTACTCCGAAACATACCGGCTCAGTCCCCTGCTGGCGGGGTCGAGGGCGTCGGTCTGGCCCGGCTGCTGGGCGAGGTCGGCGGTGTGCTGGCGCTCCACCGCCTGCATCCGCTGGCGCATCCGCTTGGCGGGGGCCTTGTTGCCGAAGGCCAGATAGAGCGCACCGCCCAGCAGCGGCATCATGCCGATGAGGACGAGCCAGATGATCTTATAGTCGCTGTTCTCGTCCTTCCGCACGAGGTAGAGGGTGATGAAGAGGCTGAGGACGTTCAGCCCCGCATTCACCCACACCTTTCCGGCGGTGAGGGAGAAGAAGGCCCAGAGCAGCCAGCCGATCTGCAGCAAAACAAGGGCCACTGTAACCGTGGCCCTGTTGATGACACGATTGAAGAACCGTACGACCGGCAGCCGAAAGAACATCTGCGCCTCCTCCGCTGCCTTTCGGCAGCATTTTTATGGGAATAGTATAGCGCAGAGATGCGGAGATTTCAAGCTCAGGCGTCCGCGTCCTCGAAGCCCACCATGAGGCCGCCCAGCTCGGCGTAGTAGCTGCACAGGCCGCCGCATTCGGTCACCCGCACCTGTGCGCCCTCGAAGACAGCCCGCACCATGTGCATCAGGCGCTCGGCGGCGGCGGGGTTGCCGCAGTGGGCAATGATGACCTTGCCGTTCGTGTAGCCGTGGCTTTTGAGCTCCAGCACGATGCGCTCGAGAGCGCCGTGCTCGCCGCGGGTCTTGCAGAGGACATCCAGTTCGCCCACATCGCTGGCCTTGCCGATGACCCGGATGTTGAGCATCCGCGCCACAGCGGCCACAGCGGGCTTCACCCGGCCATTCCGGGCCAGATTCGCCAGCGATTCCAGCGAGAACAGCAGATGGGTGTGGTGACGGTAGCGCAGCATCTCTTCGCACACCTCGTCAAAGTCCCTGCCCTCTTCGATGAGCGCACGGATATGCTCTGCCAGCAGCACCAGTTCCGGGCCGGCAGACAGGCTGTCCAGCACAAAGACCTGAGCACCCGGGTGCTCTGCCTGATACTCTTCTGCGGCCAGCTGGGCGGCGTTGCAGCTGCCCGACAGGGTGCCGGTGATGGTGATGGCATAAATTTCATCTGCGCCCTCATAAGCCTCCAGCCAGTCGCCGATGTTGGGGCAGGAGGTGCTGGTCTTGCCCTTATAGGTGCGCAGGGCAGTCGCCATCTCCACGGCGTCCAGCGTGCCGTCGTCGAGGTATTCCCTCTCGTCGGTCACGATTTTCAGAGGCACAGAAGCAAAATCAATGCCGTCCAGCTTGTACAGGCTGGCAGAAGAGTCCACAACGATTCGTTTCATCTCATCTATCTCCATTCCGGCGGGTGTCCGCCGCTTTTTTTACGTTCGGTGAGTCCACTATATCAGTTTTTCAAAAACCTGTCAAGCGATTTATAAAATTCTTAATATTGTTTTCATAAACGGTTGACCCCGACTCAAAAATGCGCTATACTACCACCATGAATCAGGAAATGAAACGCCGTGTCACGGCCTGCGCCGCCGGGTTTTCCCTGCCGCGCTACCGGGAGCTGCCCTCCGTGGGGCTGTATCTCGACCAGACCGTGCAGCTCGTCAACAGCTGCTTCCGGGGCTTCCCCGGGGTGGAGCTCACCCCCTCCATGGTGAGCAACTACGTCAAGAAAGGAGTCATCTCCCACCCCGTCAAAAAGAAGTATTCCCGCGAACAGCTGGCTTCTCTCATCTATATCGTATTGTCTAAAAATGTCCTCTCGCTGGAAAACATCGACACCCTCTTTCAGATGCAGCGGGCTCACTGCACCGCCGCCGAAGCCTACGACTACTTCTGCGACGAGGTGGAGAACTGCCTGCCCTACATCTTCGGTGCCGGCAGCACCATCCGCGGCCTCGACCCGGATGCCGCCGACGAAAAGCGTCTGCTGCGCGGTACCATCGTCGCTGCCGTAAACAAGATGTACCTCGACTGCTGCTTCGTCGCCATGCGGCAGGAGGAAGCCCTCTGGCCGGGGATACTCGGCGACCTCGAATAAAAAGAAAAACGTCTGTACCTCCAAACGAAGTACAGACGTTTTTGTTATGCTCTGATTTTAGGTATCCTGCAGCTCACCACGGCTTGCAGCCTTGAGGTAAGCGAAGATGAAGCCGTCGAGGTCGCCGTCCATGACAGCGTCCACGTTGCCGGTCTCGTAGTTGGTGCGGTGGTCCTTGACCATCGTGTAGGGCATAAAGACGTAGGAGCGGATCTGGTGGCCCCATGCGATCTCGTTCTGGACGCCCTTGATGTCGTCGATCTTATCCATGTGCTGCTGCTTGGCGATCTGGTACAGCTTTGCCTTCAGCATTTCCATCGCGTAGTCGCGGTTCTGGAACTGGCTGCGCTGGGTCTGGCAGCTGACCACGATGCCGGTGGGCTTATGGATGAGTCGGACAGCGGAAGAAGTCTTGTTGATGTGCTGGCCGCCGGCACCGGAGGAGCGGTAGACCTGCATCTCGATGTCCTCGGGGCGGATGTCCACCTGGATGGTGTTGTCCAGCTCGGGCATGACTTCCAGCGAAGCAAAGCTGGTCTGACGGCGGGCGTTGGCGTCAAAGGGAGAGACGCGCACCAGACGGTGGACGCCGTTCTCGCTCTTGAGCAGGCCGTAGGCGTTGGCGCCCTTGACCATCATGGAAGCACTCTTCATGCCGGCCTCGTCGCCGTCCTGATAATCCAGGACCTCGACGGTCATGCCGTGAGCCTGCGCCCACTTGTTGTACATACGGTAGAGCATCTCGGCCCAGTCCTGTGCCTCGGTGCCGCCGGTGCCTGCGTGGAAGGTCAGGATGGCGTTGCTGTGGTCGTACTCACCGTTCAGCATGGTCATCAGCTGCAGCTCGTCCACAGCCTTGCCCACGGCGTTGACGGCCTCTTCGGCCTCCGGCACCATCTCGGGGTCGTACTCCTCGTCCAGCATGACCAGCATGGTCTCTGCGTCATCGTACAGGCCCTGCAGCTTCTCGAAGCGGGTCAACTTGCCCTTCAGGTCGCCCACCTCGTCGAAGACCTTCTTGCTCAGCTCAGCGTCGTCGTAGAAGCCGGGGCGGGACATGGTGTGCTCCAGCTCCTGCACGCGCTTGCGGGAAGCGTCGATGGCCAGCGCCTCCTCCAAGTCCTTTACAGCGGTGTGGTATTCAGCCAGCTGTACTTTCAGTTCATCAGTGGTGATCATCGTTTTATTCCTCTCGTCTCAAAGAACAGGAGCAGCCTCTTCATCATCAGCCACGCACACGGGCAGACCCGTCTTAGTACAACCTCTCAGTCTCGCTGGCGCTCAACAGCTCCCCTGGTAGGGGAGCCTCTGGCGAAACCGTTCACTTTGCGGGGACTGCCAAACCCTCCCCTACCAGGGGAGGTGGCACGCCGTAGGCGTGACGGAGAGGTTGTACGAAGGAAAGCCTGCCCGAGGACTCGGCCAATGACGGAGAGATTTACTCCTAAAAGATACAGTTTATACACAGATACTTCATTAGTATACCCAGAATCCATGATAAAGTAAAGAGGAAAAAATACCATTGTGCTGGAATTTTGAAGATTTTCGCCTTTTCTTTTCCGCATTTTAAGTGTATAATACTGATAAACTACCATATTCATTGGAGGATGTTATGCCAAAATACTATGGCTGTCCGTGTGAGGGCTGCGGCAAGCCCCTCACACTTCAGGATGACATCGTGGTCTGCCCCGACTGCGGCGCGCCTTATCACCGCGTCTGCTACGAGAAGCTGGGCCAGTGCATCCACCGCCCCGCCCACGCCGCCGGCTACGAGTGGAAGTTCCCCTACGAGGAGAGCCAGCTCCGCACCTGTCCGTCCTGCGGCGAGCGCACCCTGCGGGACGAGGAAACGTGCCGCTGCTGCGGTGCTGTGCTGCCCCCCGAGGGGCAGGAGCCTCCTTCTACCCGCGGCAGCGGTGAAGAGACTTTCGACTACTCCCAGATGTACCGTCAGTTCGGCACTTCCGCTGACCCGGAGAAGGAGTTTTTTGAGGACGCCTTCGGCAAAGAGGCCAAGATGGACGGCATCGACCGTCAGGACTGGCTGGACTATATCGGCCCCGCCGCTCCCGCTTACCTCGCCGCTTACAGCCGGATGCAGCTCCAGAAGAGCAAAGTATCCATGAGCTTTTCGGCTCTGCTGTTCGGTCCCTTCTACTTCTTCTACCGCAAGGCGTGGAAGCCGGCCTTTGGCTTTCTGGCCGCTGAACTTCTGCTGGCAGCGCCCACCTTTATCGAGATGCTCCAGCTCTCCGGCAGCGCCCTCGCCCCGGCCATGAGCGCTTCAGCTCTGACGATATTTGCCCGCGTCTGCTCTGTCCTCAGCTTCGTGCTGATGCTGGTGCGCGGTATGTACGGCAAGTGGCTCTACCGCAAGAGCGCCGCCGACCACATCCGCCGCATCCAGTCTGAGTTCCCCGATGCCCAGCAGCGTCAGGCCGTGCTCCGCGCCCAGGGCGGCGTCAGCTTCGGCGCGGTCTTTCTCTGTGTCCTGTTCCTGAGTGTCTGCGGCAGTGCGTTCACCCTGCTGCTCGGCCCGGATCTGCAGGCCATCCTCAACGCTTTCTATGGCTGATACACCCAGCCGTGAATCTATCGCAAGTCAAGAAATTAGTGCAACATCCAAACAGCATATTTGCGATATGCAATTCAACGCTGTTGCTGTTGCATTAAAAAGTTGAATTGCTGTAAATGTGAAGGAGTTTGAACCATGAAAAAAGTCACCAAGGCAGTCATCCCCGCCGCTGGTCTTGGCACCCGCGTGCTGCCCGCCACCAAGGCGATGCCCAAAGGAATGCTCCCCCTCGTGGACAAACCCGCCATCCAGTATCTGGTGGAGGAGGCTGTCCGCTCCGGTATCACCGACATCCTTATCATCGTGAGCCGCAATCAGGACATCATCCAGGACCACTTTGACCGCAGCCCCGAGCTGGAAGCAAAACTTGCTGCTCCCGGCAAGGAGAAGATGCTGGAAGAGTGCCTCGGCATCTCCAATCTGGCCAACATCTTCTTCGTCCGCCAGCAGCAGACCCTCGGCCTCGGCCACGCTGTCAGCATGGCTAAGCCCTTCACCGGCGACGACCCCTTTGTGGTCATCTATGGTGACGACGTCATCTGGGGCGAAGACCCGGTCTGCGCTCAGCTCATCCGTGCCTACGAAGAGTTTGGCCGCCCGGCTGCCGGTGTGTCCGCCGTGCCTTGGGCCGACGTGAGCCGTTATTGCAGCCTCAAGACTACCCCCATCCACGACAACTACTTCTTTGTGGACGACATGATCGAGAAGCCCAAGAAGGGTCAGGAGTTCAGCAACTACTCCATTCTGGGCCGTGTGCTGCTGACCCCGGAGATCTATGACATCCTCGCCAGGACCAAGCCCGGTGCCGGCGGCGAGATCCAGCTGACCGACGCCATGGCCGAGTACGCCCGCAATTACGGCGGCATGACGGCCGTGGAGTTTACCGGCAAACACTACGACATGGGCAACAAGCTCAAAGTGGTAGAGGCTCAGGTGGAGCTGGCCCTGCAGCACCCGGAGATCGGCGAGGCCTTCCGGGCCTACCTGAAAGAGTTCTGCAAGACACTGTAAGTTCTGATACACTAAAAAATCCCTCCGGCCGCAGCCAGAGGGATTTTTTTAGTGTCTTTATGCCTGAATCTGACTGGGATGCGGCACGGGCGGGTGCTTGGTGAACATCGCCTTGAGTGCCAGCGGGGTGGCCACGCTGGACACCACGATCAGCAGGATCACAGCGGTGAAGTAGACCGGGTCTACCACGCCGATGGCCAAGCCCTT
>OHHH01000229.1_pt1 | contig 24279 bp, 17 predicted proteins | sample 1567951 | NCBI WGS metagenome assembly OHHH01 (sample SAMEA3879550, study PRJEB24766) | human gut metagenome | biome: human-associated habitat; feature: feces | place: USA | collected 1985/1987 | reverse complement strand
CACATTCAACGGTGAAATTTATAACTACAAGGATTTGAGAAAAGAACTTATCGCAAAAGGTCATAAGTTCTATACAGATACAGACAGTGAAGTGCTTGTTCACGGCTTTGAAGAGTGGAAAGAAGATATGCTCCCAAAACTCCGTGGTATGTTCGGCTTTGCTATTTACAACACAAAGGATAACTCACTTTTTATTGCCCGTGACTTTTTCGGCATTAAGCCGATGCACTACACTCAGATAGGCAATGACTTTGTCTATGCAAGTGAAATCAAGAGTATTCTTGAATATCCTAAGTTTGAAAAGAAATTCAACAGAAAGGCACTTGATTCCTACCTTTCATTCCAGTATGCAGTTCCGCCCGAAACTTTCTTTGAGGGCGTTTACTGTCTTATGCCCGGTCACTACCTCTGGTACAAAGACGGCGAGGTTGAAACTACCCGTTACTTTGAGGCTCGTTTCAATCCCGACGAAGAAATGACGGAGGAAGAGGCTGTTGACAGAATTGAAAAGGTTTTTGAAAATTCCGTAAACGCTCACAAAATTGCCGATGTTGAGGTTGGTTGTTTTCTTTCAAGCGGTGTTGACTCAAGCTATGTTTCAACATATTTTGCCGATCAGAAAACATTTACAGTCGGCTTTGACTTTGGTGAAAAATATAACGAAATCAGCTGGGCAAAAAATCTCAGCGAAAAAATCGGTGTTGAACATCACACTCACCTTATCTCAAGCGAAGAATTCTGGGACGCTGTTCCGACTGTTCAGTACCATATGGACCAGCCGCTTGCAGATCCGTCATGTATCGCACTTTACTTTGTATCCCGTCTTGCAAGCCATTATGTAAAGGTTGTCCTTTCGGGTGAGGGTGCAGACGAATTGTTCGGCGGTTACACTTGCTACAACGATCCGAGAGTGTTCAAAATTTATCAGACAATTGTCCCGCATTGCATCAGAAAGGCAATAAGAGCAATCTGCAGAAAGCTCCCCGACATCAAGGGCAGAGAGGCTATCCTGCGTGTTCATACAAAGAATAAAAAGCTCGCTCCAGATATTAGCCTTGCTACAATAGCAAAGGGTACGGCAGGATTTACAGGCGCTGACCTTGCGAACCTTGTAAACGAGGCGGCTCTGCTTGCGGCAAGAAACAACAGAAAGGCTATCACTCAGTCTGATATAGAGGAAGCTACCATCAAGGTAGTTGCAGGTCCCGAAAAGAAGTCGAAGGTTGTAAGCGAGGACGAAAAGCGCCTTACGGCATTCCACGAGGCAGGTCACGCTGTCTGCACGTTCCACTGCAAGACGCAGGATCCCGTACACCAGGTTTCAATCATACCGAGAGGTATGGCAGGCGGCTACACTATGTCGCTCCCTGAGCATGACAGAAGCTTCAGAAGCAAGACACAGATGGAAGAAGAGATCATTGTTCTTCTCGGCGGCCGTGTTGCCGAAAAGATTGTGCTTGACGAAATCTCGACAGGCGCAAGCAACGATATTGAACGTGCTACAGACCTTGCAAGAAGTATGATAACAAGATACGGCTTCTCAGAAAAGCTCGGTCCTATCGTATACGGACACGATAACTCGGAAGTATTCCTCGGCAGAGATTATTCTCAGGGCAGAAACTACTCCGAAAACGTTGCGGCAGAAATTGACGGCGAGATCCGTGAGCTTATTGACACAAGCTACGAAAACGCAAAGCAGATACTGCTCAGCCACAGAGATCAGCTTGACAAGGTTGCTCATTACCTTATGGAACATGAGAAGATTGACGGCGATGATTTCATAAAGCTGATGAACGGCGAATCGCTTGATGATAATACTGCCGCTCCCGTCAGCGAAAACAGTGATACCGCTCCTGCCGATTGCGAGGATACCGCAGAGGTTGCCGGCGATAACAACAACGAAACAAACGAATAACAGCAATCTGCACTGCCGCCCCGATTTTTCGGAGGCGGCAGTTCTTTTGTAACCGCTATCAAGCTTCCGTGCTTGTGCATCCCTAAGGCAACGCCTTAGGTCGTTTTCCGCCGAAAGAAAAATTTCTAATATAAAGCTGATTGTTGAAGGGTAAGGGAAAATTTTTGAAGATAAGAAGGCTGACCTTGTTTTGGAACTTACTCAGGTCAGATATAATGTCTATAATTTATCTTATAACTTGACACACGGACGATAGAGTTCTATAATAGTTAATGTCGGTTATATAATGCTAACGGATAATTCGCCGTATAATGCAGAGAATAACGGGAAAACCGTAAACCGACGGAGGTTACAGATGGATAAAAATATGTTAAGCGAATATGCGAAATTAATGGTAAAGGTCGGTGCAAACGTTCAGAAAGGGCAGAAGGTACGCCTTTATGCCGAGGTTGACCAATACGAGCTTGCCACCCTTGTTGCGAAGGAGTGCTACAATGCAGGCGCAAGCTATGTTGAGATGTTCTGGAGCTGCGGCGCTGTAGAAAGGCTTCATTACGAAAACGCTTCGGTAGAAACGCTTGGTACTGTGCTTAGCTGGGAAGAAGAAAGACAGAAGCAGATGGTGAAGGACCTGCCTGCAAGGATTTTTATAGAATCTGCCGATCCCGATGAGCTGAGCGGCATTCCTGCGGACGTAATTTCAACGGTAGGCAGGATGCGTTCAAAGGTGCTTAAGAAATACCGTGATGAGATAGATGGTAAGCACCAGTGGCTGATTGTTGCCGCCGCTTCACCCAAATGGGCAAAGAAGGTGTTCCCGGACGATGACAGCGATACCGCAGTGGAAAAACTCTGGAACGCAATTTTCTCCTGCGTTTATCTTGACGGCAATAAAAACTGGGAGCAGGTGTGGAAACAGCATACCGATACTATGAGTGAAAAAGCCGATTGGCTCAACAGCAAGCGCTTTAAATCCCTCAGATACAATAGCAGTAACGGCACAGATTTCACTGTACAGCTTATTCCCGGGGCAAAGTGGTGCGGTGCGGCTGACATAAACCGTGTAAACGGAGCGGCTTACGTTCCGAATATGCCGACAGAAGAAGTATTCATAAGCCCGATGAAGGGCAAGTGCGAGGGCAGACTTGTCGCTACGAAGCCTCTGAGCTGGTCGGGCAACCTGATAGACGGCTTTGAGGTGGAATTCACAAACGGCAGGGTATCTGGCTGTAAAGCAAAGCAGGGCGAGGAAATACTGAAGAAGATGTTCGCTATGGATAATGGCGCTTCAATGCTCGGTGAGGTAGCGCTTGTTCCTAAGGAATCTCCGATAAACCGTTCCGGACTTCTGTTTATGAATACCCTCTTTGATGAGAATGCCTGCTGTCACGTTGCGGTAGGCGAGGGCTTTCAGGAGGTTATCGAGGGAGCCGAAAATATGACTCTTGACGAGATTCACGCTCTTGGCGTAAACGATTCTATAATACACGTTGACTTTATGATAGGCTCTGATGACCTTGATATAACAGGCATTTGCGAGGACGGCACAGAGATACCCGTGTTCAGAAACGGAACGTGGGCGTAAACGTGAAAGGATAAACCCATAGTATATAATTTGTCGAATTTATTGAATTTTCAAATTACATTGCAGTAGTATTGCATTGCTGTCAAAAGTATGCTAAAATATAAGCGTAGATAATTTCCGAAACGGTAAAGGACCGATCAGTAATGACAATAGCAATATGCGATGACAGTGCTATAGACTGCTTACTGTCTAAATTTCTGATAAGTGAATATTTCAAGAAGCGTAAAATGACGTGCAGTATCATTACCTACGAAACAGGCGCAAAACTGCTTTCAGATTTTGAAAACGGAACAGTTTTCGATATTGTTTTTATGGATATATATGTCGGGGATGAGTTGGGAATAGACGTTGCAGGAAAACTCAGAAATGAGGGCTACGATAACCTGCTGATATTCTCTACTATCACTCCCGAATATGCAATAGCAAGCTACAGCGTCAAGGCAAACGGATATATTCTGAAGCCATTCAGCGGCGAAAGAATAGAAAGCGTTCTTGACAGAGTGCTTGAGCATTATGTAAGGGACTATATCAGGATAAAGGTACGCAACAGCTATGTCAATATTATGTACAGCGATATTATCTATATTGAAAGCCGCAATAACCGCTGTATACTTCACACTGCCGATGAGGAATATCCGCTTTATATGAAGCTTGATGACATAGAACAGCAGATGCCTGACGAAAAGTCACGCTTTCTCAGATGCCACAGGAGCTATATCATCAATATGGATCATGTCACGGCGGTTGACGAACAGTTCAGGCTGGATAACGGCGACAGCGTACTGATACGGAGCAGGAGCAGAGCGCAGATTAAAAAGACTTACCTTTGCTACTCAGGAAAGGGTAAAGTATAAGAACGATTAAGACGTTGAGAAACACACGCAGACAAGGAAACCGCCCCGACAGGCGTACAAAGGTACGTTGAGGGGCGGTTGACGCAGTAAGCAAAAATGCTTTCGCACAGCCGTTTTTTACGGCTGTGCGAAATTCTTTTTATTTATCGGATTTTTAGTTTGCTCCGGTTTTCTTTTCTGCATTTTTGCGGTGCGTGGGTTTATCGACAGTCTGAAGCATCCGGATAAAACCGGATGCTTCAGTTATATATTCTCTCTTATAAACTCATAAATCAAACGGTATACTTTTTCCCTCTGCACTTCCTGCAGTATACTGTGACGCATTCCGTCAAATATTTCAAGTCTGACATCAAAGCCGTTTTCGATAAGAAGACCGGCTTTTTCTTTTGCATAAGCGCCTTTATCGCCCACCATATCCTGTGTTCCGCTCATTAAAAGAAAGGGCGGTTTCGGTGAAACATTCTTAAGATAGTCCTTGCACTGTACTTCGCTTGCAAGCTGTAAAAAGCTTCTGTAGAAGCGACAACTGTACATTTTGTTGGTATACGGGAGAGTTTCATAATATAAAGCACGCTCAAGGTCGGATGTCACCCAGGATACTGTGCATTTTTCCGGAAAAGGCTCTGCAACCTTTCCGAACAGCTTCAGGAATACATCCATACTCGGAGCGTCTGCGCCTTTTTCGGAAATTTCCGCTTCTATGTCCGACAAAAGCGCTTTCGTATCATGTATATACGGACAGCCCGTAAGTATAACTCCGCTGTAAAGCAAACTATCGCAGTGACAAATAACATATTGAGCCATCTGTGCGCCCAGGCTGTGACCGAGCAGAAACAGCGGTGTGTCACTTTCCGAGTGAACGTATGACGAAAAATCACCGCATTCCTTAGCGGCGGTCTGAACGATACTGTCTATATCCGCAGGCAGTGCCGTTCTTCCGTGTTCACGGTATTCGCAAAGATATACCGACATTCCTTTGGCGGTAATATATTCGGCGAACTGCTCATAGTATTCCGACATTTCGCCAAGCCCGTGAATTATCTGTATTTTCGCCTTTTCGTTATCGGAAAGCCATTTCTTGCAGTGCATTCCCTTGTGTTCAAATTCCTGTGTAGTCATAAAATTCTCCGTAAAAACAAAGCAGGCATTTTCAGCCTGCTTTTGTTTGCTATTCCTGTTATTCTTCCATAGGTCCTTCAAGATGAACCTGACCGTCCTCACGCAGATGGAACTGCTTGACCATCTTCTGAAGTTCTTTCGCCTGAGCGGCTGTAAGTGTGCTTGCACTTGCACTTTCCTCAGCTGTGGCGGCATTGTTCTGAACAACCGCTGAAATCTGGCTTACGCTTGAAAGCACCTGGTCAACCATAGATGCCTGCTGTGCCGAGCCGTCCGATATTTCGTTGATAAGTGCGTTTGCATTGCTGAAACGCTCCATAACGCTTTCAATAGTCTGTGCGGTTGAATCTGCGATAGCCGTACCGTTTGAAACCGCCTCTATAGTGCTGCCGATAAGCTCGCTTGTTGTCTGTGCGGCTTCTGCGGACTTGCTCGCAAGGTTTCTTACCTCGTCTGCAACAACGGCGAATCCCTTGCCGGCTTCACCTGCTCTTGCGGCCTCTACAGCGGCATTAAGGGCAAGTATATTCGTCTGGAATGCGATGTTGTCGATCGTATTGATGATCTTTTCGATCTCGACTGATTTTTCGTCTATGATCTTCATAGCGGCAAGCATCTTCTGCATTTCTGCGTTGCCTTCCTTAAGGTCATTGGTTGCCGTATCTGAAATTTCGCTTACATTCTTTGCGTTTTCGGCGTTCTTGTTTACTTTGCCTGAAATATCGCTTACATAGTCTGAAAGTTCACGGATAGAGGCTTCCTGCTCACTTGTGCCCTGTGCAAGCGCCTGCGAACCGCTTGATACCTGCTCGGAGGCATCGTATAGCATAGTTCCTGCCTTCTGTATTCTTGAAAACGAGTCATTAAGATTTACAAGTATCTGCTCAAATGCCGACTTTATGGGAGTAAATTCGCCCTTGTAATCATAGTTAATGGTAAAGCTGATGTTGCCGTATGACATCTGAGTCAGCAGATATGTAAGCTCATCGACCATTTTCTTCAGATACCACTTTGCAGTATTGAGCGAGCCTGCGAGCTTTCCTATATCGCTGTCGTTTATCTTGACGTCAAATTCAGCGGAAAGAATACCCTCTGAGAAGTTATTAAGTTCGTTGCTGATTTTTCTGATAGGCTTTACTATTGCTTTTCTTACATAAATGCAAAGCAGGATAAATGCCGCAGTAACGATAAGCGCTATTCCCTCGATTATCAGTGACAGCATTATCGAAGAATGATAAACAGGGTCGTCGTGACCTGCCATTGTCAGAATGTTGACAGTGCATACGGCAATGGTAGCCAGCATCATTATACAGCATACAACGCATAAAAATGTTATTACAACTACCTGGCTCTGCGCTTTCTTTTTCAACCAGCCTTTATTTTTTTTCATAAGGAACACCTCTTGAACTTACATTTTGATAATCTGATTTTATCACAAATGCTGTAATAAGTCAAGAAGTAAAGCGGTGTGTTTGGTGGAATACACCAAAAAAACGTTAATAAATGTACAAGTTGCACGAAAGCCGCCATGATATAATCATAGCGGCTCAAACTGTCGAAAACCGATTATTATTAAAGCCACACAGTGAAATATATCACCAACACCACCTGAAACACCTTCCTTGCCGACAATGAGTTAATATTTTCGTGAGTGTATCTGTGCAACTGCACTGACATTGACCTTTCAAAAAAACGCACTATCCTTCGAAAATCACCACCTCACTCACTTCTTTCCAAAGTACTGTTTGTTTCGCATCCGCACTGTCACCCTCGCTTTTCGTAGGGGAGGAGCTCGCTCCTCCCGAAATATTGTAGTGCTTATCATAAACAATTTGTAAGGAATTTAAGCTTTGGGTTACGGTTGATAGTTGACAGATTATAAACTCGGTGAATGGTCAGAAGTTAGTGCAACGGGAGGGGCAAGCAAGGCACGGATGCCTGAAATGAACGCCCAAAGGCTTTGCAGGACGCAAAGCCAACAGAGCGTTCATAAGGAGGCAAGGATGCCTTAGCGTGTGTGTCCAAAGTTTCGCAAGGATGCGAAACAAATAAAGCACACACAGACCCTCGTCCTACGAAAAGAGAAGATGATAGCAAATGTAATAAATAGCAGTGCAAATAAAAATAATGCGGCTGTCCGGTAAAAAGAACTATCGGTAGCCTTACTATCATAGTCTAAGCTGAATGATATAACAGAAGTACATCAAACTAAAGACTTTTTCTACAAGCTGAGCCGCCATGATATACTCATAGCGGCTCAAACTGTTTTGTTTGTTAAACCTTTGCGGTAAACAAACGTCTGCAATATTTATTGTCCAGTCCGTGATACAGGAGCAGACCGAGAACTCCGCAGGAGATAACCTCACCTGCACATACCGTCAGTGCCGAGAACCATAATGCGTCCGGTACACCGTAAGCATAGGTCAGTACAAGCGGTACTATAACAGTATTGGCAATTATGGGCGGAAGGGGGTACAGTATCCTGTGATGCTTTCTCAGAAGATATGTGCCTACCGCTCCTATGAGTGTGGCAAGGCTTCCGAAGATAACATCCCATATTACAGCACCGGTCAGTATGTTTGAGATAACACAGCCTACAACCAGTCCCGGAATTGCCGCCGGAGTAAACACCGGCAGGATCGTGAGCGCCTCGGAAAGACGCACCTGAATTACGCCGTTTGTAAGCCCCAGCAGGCTGACAATATAGGTCAGCACTACATAGATTGCGGCGATAACGGCTCCCTGTGTGATAAACAGGACTTTTTTGTTTCGCATATTGAATTGTCCTTTCGTAGTTTTGATTTATCCGTCTTCTGACGGAAAGTGAGGATATTGCGAACTCACAAAAAATGATTTTAGCACAGTTAAAGTGCTTTGTCAAGCTTATTTTTGCGTTTCTTCAGCCGCCCGTATGAATTCTCCTATGTCATCGGGTGCGTTTTTGAAATATTAGGCGGAATACGGATATATACGGCTTCATATTATCTGTATCCGCTTCTCATACTTCTTATCGCATAGTTATCCCGAAAGGGCAAATCGGTTTACAGTCTGTCGACAAACCTATATAATTTTCGAAAATGGGTGTTTAGCGTTGCTTGCTATGTTAGTTTTGCATCGTGCAAAACTTTTGGCAAGCAACCAAAGCGTCCTTGCTTTGGGCGTAGCCCCAAGGCAGGTCGCAGGGACGCCAGTCCCCGTATTCACCCCCGGCATGGATGCCGGGCGTGTATGCACAAGGGCTTTGCAAGGACGCAAAGCCAACCAAGCATACACAGCCTTTCACGGGGGAAAGGGGTTTTCGGCAAGGATGCCGAAATAAGGACACGCCGAGCTTTGCACGAGGCAAAGCCATCAGAGTGTCCTAAAGGGGATAGGGATAATAAATCAGAAGTTTATTTCAAAAACAGACTTTTTCTACAAACTAAGACCCCGCTCTTTTGAGCGGGGTCAGCTTTATGTTGGTTTTATCTGTCTTTTTTGAGCATTGATACGCCGATAGCAACTGTTGCTATCATTGAGATTATATAGCTGAAAATAAGGTCACTTATGAATCCGCCGGTCATAGAATCTACACCTTCAAGACCTGCATGAAGGTCAACCTGCTTCATAAGATCAAAAAGTCCGAAGAACACGCCAAAGAAGCCATTGTAACCAAGCTGGGAAAGGACTTCTTCCATTCCCGGTTGGCTGAGCAGCTCCCAGGTGTAGATGAACATATTGCTGATAAGAACCATAACAAGCACTATTACAATGCTGATTATAAGTCCCAGTGTATCAAACTTCTTTCCGAACAGGTGATAACCGAATATTGTCGAGAATGCCATTGCAATGCCGCCGAGATATGAAATATATCCGAGCTTTCCTATAATTATCCATACGGCACAGCCTATAAGCGAGAAGACGATAGCACCGAGTATACCCATAACAGGGTTAGCAGGCTGTGATATAGCGGTTGGTCTTCCTGCAACGAATCGGCCGTCATTGCCGAAGCTGTTCATCGGCCGTTGAACAAATCCTCCGTTATTCATCGGCTGCTGAACAAAGCCGCCGTTAGAATTCATCGGTGAATATGCAGGCTGTGAAAATCCTCCGCTGATAGGAGGGAGATTGCCGTTTGACGGAGGCTTGAGTTCAGCCAGCGACTGAGCGGTTGAATATCCAGTGCTTTCGGGTGCTGTTGCAGGGTCAACAGAGTCCATAGAGTTGTTGCTTGTCGCAGGAGGAAGAACCGTTGTCGGCGTAACGACAACCTGATCATCGGCTATCGGCTGAGTTGCAGGAACGGGTATTCCGTAAATTCCTACGGCACTGTTCGCTGTTTGCTGTGTCTGATTTACAGCAGGCTGCTGCATAGGTTGTTGTACAGGCTGAGAATCAATAGGCTTTGCACTTTGCGTCACATCCGCTTTTTCTGCGGCATCTTCTTCGCTTTGAACGCACATTTTACAAAGCTGTTTTAAATTGCCGTCTGCCGCCTTTGCAAAGCTCAGACCGATCGAAGAATTGCATTTAGCACAGGCGTTGCTGTAGTAGTTTGCGGAATAATACTTTACCATATCGGTAATGAAACGCTTTATGTCAAGCACTGCCTGAGCGTCATCGTTTCCTGCGAAAAGTACAGCGGATATATTCGGCTCGCCCGCCTTGTATGCCTTTACAAAACTGTTCTCAGGCTTTGACATATATTCCTTGAAAAAGTCATCGACAGTTTTTGTGGTGAGGGCGCTTTTTCTTGCCCACGAGTTGAAAATAATACAGTTTTTATCATTGAGCGCCCGAAGTGTAAACCCGTAGCCTACATAAGTACCGCAGGCATAGTTGTCTGCGTCAAGGGTCAGCGCCAGTTCGGGCTTTAAACGTAATAGTACGTTGCTTACCATTATATTTCCTCCAAAATTGCTTTAGCGTGATTATAAGGTAAAACCTTACTAACTAATTTTACTATATTTTAGCTTTCGTGTCAATAGAAAACGCACAGCAGACAAGCAAAACGATAATAAAAAATGCTCCCGTATTACAGGGAGCAATCTTTATTGCAGCTTTAGCTATAATCAGTTAGCACGCTCAACCTTACCTGAACGAAGGCAACGAGAGCAAGCGTGTACTCTGCAAGGAGTACCGTTTACGATAGCCTTAACCTTCTGAACGTTGGGCTTAAAAGCTCTGTTTGTACGTCTGTGTGAGTGAGAAACCTTGATGCCGAAAGAAACGCCCTTTCCGCAGATATCACATTTTGCCATGGGGTTTGCACCTCCTTCAATACTTGCTTTTATCTTGCGGCGGATAACGAGTCCGCCATTCACTATTTATCATATAGCGATACAACATTAATATTTTAACAGAAACCACAGCAAATTGCAAGTGTTTTTTTATAATTTCTCGAAAAAATTTTGCTTATCAACAACTTGTACAATTATATCCGATATTTTCTGTGACTTTTGTGCAATCAGAACACAAAAGTATATACGCTGTCGGGCTGTGTTTCAAAGGAAACTATGCCGTCATTTGATAACATAGGTACTGATTTTCCGTCGCAGAGGATAGCCTCACAGCTTGACTTGATGCGGCAGACACCGCCTACGGTCGACTTTATTGTTACCGCTGTGGGATTGAAGTTTTCCCACTTTGCGTCGATTACAAATCCGTGTCTTGCACAAAGTCCCGTGAACGCACCGTTCCTCCATGCGTCAGGTGCCGCAGGAAGAAGTTCTATATAACCCTCGTGGCTCTGTATCAGCATTTCCGCAATTCCTGCGCTTCCGCCGAAGTTTCCGTCAAGCTGGAACGGAGGATGGAAATCAAACAGATTGTCAAACGTACAGCCTCTCAGCAATCCCTGTAAGATAGAGTAGGCACGGTTGCCGTCCTTTACTCTTGCCCAGAGGTTGAGTTTATATGCTCTTGCCCAGCCTGTAGATTCATCACCCCTGTCGTTGAGCGTGTTTATTGCCGCAGTCATAAGCTCGGGTGTATTAGAGTTTATCGCCTTGCCGGGATAAAGACCGAGCAGGTGCGAGATGTGACGATGATTCTTCTGCGTCTTGCTGTGGTCGAAGTTATCATCGTCCTCCTCAAACCATTCCTTGAGAAGTCCTGTTTTCTTGCTTACGCTGAATGGCTTGAGCTGAACCACCTGATTCTTCACGATATTACGCAGTTCTTCGTCAGTACCGAGTGCCTCGCTCGCCGTAATAAAGTCGTTATAAAGCTGTTCTATAAGGCTCTGCTCATAGGTATTGCCTATTGTCACAGGTCCGTGTTCGGGTGAGTATGTCGGCGATGAAACAAGACGCTTCTGCTTATCGTCATATATAAGCCACTGCGTATAGAAACGAACGCTTTCACGCATTATCGGATAGATATGCTCCGCAAAATATTCCTTGTCGCCTGTAAATTCAAAATACTCGTAGATATTCTGCATAAGCCATGCGACAGCCGCTGTAGACCAGCCCCAGTAGAAATCCCAGCCGGGAGCTGTCCAGCCGAACGGAGTGCTTTGCGTGTGAGCGCACCAGCCGTTTTCGGGATGTTCTTCGTCTGACTTTATGCCGTAATACGCCTCGGCGGACTTTCTGCCGGACGGACGCATACTGTCAAGGAAATCAACCAGAGGAGGAACAGTTTCGCTGAGATTTGTATTATATGCTCCCCAGTAGTTCATCTGAAGGTTTACGTTTATATGATAGTCACAGCACCACGGAGGACAGTTGCTCTCGTTCCATACGCCCTGAAGGTTTGCAGGGAGCGAGCCTGCTCTTGACGAGCTTATAAGCATATATCTGCCGAACTGAAAGTACAGCGTTTCAAGACGGTTCGCAATGCTCCGTGAGCCGTTTTCCTTATACTCTCTTATCAGCTTGTCGCAGGGGATGATATCGTCCGTGTCCTCGTTTATTTTCAGTGTAACTCTGTCAAAAAGTGTCTTATAGTCTGCGAGGTGTTCCTCGTAAAGTGCGTCAAAGCCCTTGCTTACAGCATTTTCGATACGCTGATTTACTGCGGCTGAGGGGTTTACGCCTGTTCTGAACGTCGGATATTTATTTGAATAGTCGGTTGACGCTGTGAGATAGATATAAACCTCGTCTGCGTGTTCGACCATTATGCTGTCTTTTGCGTCAATAAGCTCTCCGCCCTTGTTTACTACCTTGAATATAGTGCAGTAGCGAAGTCCGTTATCCCATAACGCGCCCTCGTATGTGAGCGTATCGCCGTTTGCCGTAACGCTTCCGCACTGGAGATTGTCAAGCGACAGCTTTACGCATATCCTGCGAGGCTTGTCAGAGCTTAGTTTAAGGCATATAACATTTGAAGGGTAATTTGCAAAAGCCTCTCTCTTATGAACTGCGCCCTGATATGTAAACTGTGTTGTGAATATAGAATTGTCAAGGTCGAGCGTTCTTGTATAATCGGTCGCCTGAGTTTCGTCTATATTGGAGAAGGTGAGCATCATATCGCATAAAAGCTGATAAGCACCGTATCCGTCCGTTGCACCTGTCAGATGTGGGAGAAGTGCAACCGCTTCGTCATACTTTCCGTCATAGAGAAGCTGCTGTACCTGCTTCACATACTCATAGCTACCGTCTATAATACCGCCGTTGTAATCCGGACGGCTTTCCGAAGGACCGCCTGCCCACAGCGTTTTTTCATTCAGCACTATTTTTTCCTTTGAAATGCCGCCGAAGAAACTTGCTCCCATATAGCCGTTTCCGATAGGCTGACATTGCTGCTCCCACTTGTCAAATTCTCCGGGAGCTGTAAACAGTATTTTGTTTTGCATAAGATTCCATACCTTTCTATAAGCGTTTTTAACGCTTAAAACCGCATAGGCAGAAGCCATGCGGTTTATAATACCACTATTATACATTAACCTGACACAAATGTCAACAACACATTGCCGATCGGTGTGAGTTAATCGAGTAAATATCGTGTTTCAAGCATTTTTGTGAGAAGTCCGAAGTAGTCCATTCCTGCAGCCTCAGCCGCCATAAGCGACAGGCTGTTAAGGTCGGGTCGGTGCGGACGTGAAGCGCCAGTAAGATTAGGCTTTGGATTAAAATCAAACATTCTATAATTCCCGTTTTTATCTGCACGGCAGTCGATACGTACCATAGCCTTAAGTCCGAGCAGCCATACCGCAAGCTCACAGCTTTTTCTAAGTGCGGTAAGCTGTGGCGTATCTTCAATAACACGGCTGTTTTTTACTACCGGAACATCTCCGTTATACGGCGCTATGCCGTTTTTCTGATCAAACCGTTCTATAAACGGCAGGGAAGTGCCGTCGGGGAAAACCGTAAGTGTAACTTCCGTACCGCTGAGGTATTCTTCAGCCATCATAGTGTCGCCGTATCTGCCCGAAGCAAAAGCTTCGTCACGGGCCTTGATAAATTCTTCGGGGGTATCGCACTTTACAACACCCTGACTTCCTCTGCCCCTTATTGGCTTTAGTACGCAAGGATATTCCCCGTTGTAGACTGTATCGGCAGTGACAAGGAAGTCCGTCACGGCAGGCAGTTCATTTTGTAAAAGCAGAGTGTTAGTACTGAATTTGTCGTCGTACATTTCAACATCTTTTGTTCTGTGTCCGACAACGTATATTCCGCTGAAATCGTCTATCGGGTGACCTTTATAAAGCACGGTGTTGAGCCACAGCGTGTCCGCTCCCTTGTCAATCGCCAGCTGTATTCCCTCGTTGGTATCGGGAAAGCACCAGTCTGTGTCATTATATACGTCGGGATCATCAACAGGTGTTATCACATCAACGCCGCCGTTTTTAAGGCAATATGCCATATCGGCACAGCCGTCACTGTATCCGCCTGGCTTCATAGGCTTTTTGATGCCGCCAATCACGGGCGGTTCGTGAGCCTGATATATAAAAGCTACTTTCATGCGTTTATCCTTTCCTGAAAAAAACTATCCCACTCTTGATGTGGGATAACTGTATTTCTACCGAATAAGTCTGTGTACCTTTCTTCTCAGCCATTTTTCGTAAACGTAGGAAAGCTGGCTCAGGCATACATCATAGCAGACAAATGTAAAGTTTCCGATAAGCCAGAAAGCAAGCACTGCAAACTGTCCGAATCCTGCGAAATCTTCAATAAGCTGTCCCATACCAAGCACGTTCAGAAGCAGTGCGTATATTGCAACAACAGGGACGTTGAAACAAATAAAACGCAGAATGAATGACAGCACAGCAGGCTTTACTTTGGTGAGCAGGTCACGGATAACGGGATAATATCCGAAGAATCCCGTGAACAGCAGCTTTGACTCTATATCCGGTGTCAGAAGCAGTGCAAGTAAAGCCACAGCCGCATAGCAAAGAAGCGCCCATTTCCTGCTTATTTCACGGTATATTATCCATACGACAAGACCTGCCACCGCAGGCAGTATATATACGCCTATCGGGATAAAGCCTGTGCAGAACATAAGCACGATACATATAGCACTCAGTATTCCGCTCAGTGCAATGGCATAGCTTCTTGTCTTTTTCGTTGAAGGCATATTATACTTTTCTCCTTGCGTGTTCTGCGTAAAGCTCATTGCTCTTTTCTTTACGCTCTCTGCCGTCACGGAGTATATCACGAAGTCTTTCGGTATCATCGTCGCCGATAGCGTCCCTGTACTCGCACAGATTGTCAATGATGGTGTTCAGTTCGAACAGCAGTGCTTCCTTATTACAAAGGAACAGACTGCTCCACATATATTCGTTCAGCTTTGCGACACGGGTAAGATCCATAAAACTGCCTGCCGAGAAACCGTCTGCATTGAATAGCGACGGGCTTTTGACATAAGCGTTTGAAACAACGTGTGCCAGCTGTGAAGTAAAGGCTATGTTTATATCGTGCTGTTTCGGTGTTGCGGTAACGACCTTGCCAAAGCCCATACAGCAGGCAAGCGTTGACAAGAGGTCGATAGCCATTTTAGGTGTGTTTTCCGAGGGTGTGATTATATAGCTTGCACCTTTGAACAGATCATCGGTCGAATAGTCAAAACCGGAAAACTCACGGCCTGCCATAGGGTGACTACCGACAAATATAACTCCGAGCGGTTCAAGCACCTCGGTACAGCGTGTTACCACATATTCCTTTACACCGCAGGAGTCTGTGACGATAGAGCCGGGCTTGAACCTGTCCTTGTGCTGTCTTACAAATTCAACGATAGTTTCGGGATAAAGGCAGAGCATAGTCATATCAGCGTCATTAAGTCCGTCCGCTGTTATTATCTCGTCTATTGCGCCGCTGTCGAGAGCCTTTCTGCATACCTCGCCGTCAGCGTCAAGTCCCATTATATGATGGAATGTATTTTTCTTCAGTGCCTTGCAGACAGAGCCGCCTATCAGACCAAGACCTACTATTGCTATTTTCATTTTTGTCCTTCTTTCAGTCGTTTAAAACGTATATAGATTATTATATCTTATCGCACGTTTAATTTCAAGTCGGAATGTGAAAATTTGCTGAAAAAGCGTTGACCTCTCCTAACTGTTTGTTGACATTACGGAAAAGAAAAGTGTATAATTTATCTGATATTATAAGTAGAACAAAGGAGAAGAAAAGATGAAGGTACTAAGGTACTTGAAGCCCTATTGGCTTTTTGCCTTGCTTTGTCCGCTCGCTATGATACTTGAGGTAAGTATGGATCTGTTACAGCCTACGCTTATGTCAGACATAGTGGATAACGGTATATTGGGCAATGCGGCTGCAGATGAAAACCTGCGATATGTTCTGATAACGGGACTTAAAATGCTGGTTTTCTCGCTTATCGGCTGCTTCGGCGGTATAGCGTCGGCGGCATTCGGCACGGCGGCGGCTCAGAAAATGGGCAACGATTTAAGAAAAGACGCTTTTGCAAAGGTAATGCATATGTCTTTTCAGCAGACGGATAAGTTCACGACAGGCTCGCTCGTCACAAGACTTACAAACGATATAACGGCGATACAGGAGTTTGTAGCTATGTCGCTGAGAATGTTTGTAAGGACAGGAATGCAGTTTATAGGCGGCATTGCGGTAATTCTCACTCTTAACGTAAATTTCGGCATTGTGCTGGTAATCTCACTGCCTGTTCAGCTTATTGCGGTGGCAATAATTATGAAGAAAGCCTCGCCGCTTTTCAGTATTGTTCAGTCAAGACTTGACAAGGTGAACAGCGTGGTACAGGAAAACGTTTCGGGAGCGAGAGTAGTAAAGGCTTTCACCCGTGAAGAGTACGAGATAAACAGGTTCGACAACGCAAACACCGACCTTATGACGACCAACCTCAAGGTACAGAAATTACTTGCTACCCTGAACCCGATACTGATGATAATAATGAACGCTTCTGTCATCGCTATTATTATGATAGGCGGTTTTCAGGTTGAAGCAAAGGCAATGCAGGTCGGAGAAGTAATGGCGGCAGTAACCTATATAACACAGATACTTATGTCGGTTATGATGGTAGGTATGATGTTTCAGCAGGTTTCACGTTCTGCCGCATCAATGAAGCGTGTAAACGAAGTGCTTTCAACAAACCCCGTTATCAGTGACGGACATAAAAGCGCCGACAGCGACAACAGCGGTACCGTTGAATTCAGAAACGTCGGCTTTTCGTATCCCGGCTCATCCGGTAAGCCCGTTCTTTCCGGCATTGATTTAAAAGCCGAAAAGGGTCAGATGATAGCTATACTCGGCTCTACGGGCTGTGGTAAGACCTCTCTTGTAAACCTCGTTCCGAGATTTTACGATGCGACTAATGGTGATGTGCTTGTTGACGGCGTAAACGTTAAGGATTACGATGTTGACACATTGAGAAGCAAAATAGGCGTTGTACTGCAGAAAAGCGAACTTTTTTCGGGAACGGTTGCGGAAAATATCCGCTGGGGTTGTGAAACGGCTACGGACGAAGAAGTAAAGACAGCCGCCAAAATAGCGCAGGCGGAGGAATTCATAGACGGCTTCAATGACGGATATGATACTATGATAAGCGAAAAGGGTGCGTCGCTGTCGGGCGGTCAGAAACAGCGTATGGCGATAGCAAGAGCCATAATCAAAAAGCCCGAGATACTGATATTTGACGACAGCACCTCGGCGCTCGATCTTAGCACAGAGGCAAAGCTGCACAAGGCTCTGCGTGAAAACTTAAGCGGTGTTACCGTTATAATGATAGCTCAGAGAATAGCGAGCGTTATGAGAGCGGATAAGATAGCTGTGCTTGAAAACGGCTCAATATGCGCTTTCGGCACTCATAAAGAGCTTATGGAATCAAGCAGTGTCTACAGGGATATTTACTATTCGCAGATGAAGCAAGGAGAGGAGGAAGCGGTAAATGGCTAATGAACGTCCTCCTATGAGAATGATGGGCAGAGGAGGCCCTCCGCCCCACGAAAGAATGCTTATGGCTGAAAAGCCAAAGAACACAAAAGGCACGCTGAAAAGGCTTGTCGGCTATATCGGAAAGAACAGGTACCTTATGATACTGCTTTTATCCGTTATGCTGATAATCACTGTATTGAACCTTGTCGCCCCCTATCTTCAGGGTCTTGCTATTGATAAGATAACCGTTTCAAACCAGAGATTAAACGTAGATATAAGCGGTATGCTATACTGCCTTATAGCACTCGGATGTGTGTATCTTGTAAACTCGCTCCTCACATATTTTCAGGGTATATTTGCGGCAAAGCTGTCGCAGACGACCGTAAAGGCTATGCGTAAAGACCTGTTTGACAAGATTTCATATCTGCCGATAAAGTATACCGACACTCATCAGCACGGCGATATTATGAGCCGTATGACAAACGATGTAGAGAATATCTCAAACACCGTTTCTCAGTCGATAGCCTCGTTGTTTTCCGGCGTTCTGACGCTTGTCGGCTGCCTTGTGTTTATGCTTTATTATTCGCCTATGCTGACGCTTGTCAGTCTTACATCTGTCGTTCTGACGCTTGTTGTTACGAAGAATCTCACAAAGTTTATGAGAAAATACTTCCCGTTACAGCAGACGCTTTTAGGCAGACTGAACGGACATATCGAAGAAATGGTATCCGGTTACAGAACGGTAGCGGCATATTCAAAGGAAAAGAAAGCCTGCGAGGAATTCGGTGAAATCAGCGACGAGCTTCAGAAGGCGGCGATAAAGGCACAGATATGCGGCGGCATAATGGGACCGTGTATGAACGTCATATCGAATATCAGCTTTTTGCTTGTTGCGGGCTTCGGCGCATATTTCCTTATAATCGACTTCAATCCCCTTGCACTAAAAGGCGTTATGACGGTCGGCACGATTCAGGCATTCTTGCAGTATACAAAGAACTTCACCCGCCCCATAAACGAGATAGCACAGCAGTATTCTTCGATACAGACGGCTATTGCAGGTGCGGAGCGTGTATTTGAAATAATGGATACAGAGCCTGAAAGCGACGAAGGCACGGATAAGGATTTCTCGATAGATAACGTAAGGGGCGACCTTATGTTCAAGGATATAGACTTCTCCTATGTCCCCGGCGAAAAGGTACTGCACGACTTCGACCTGTGGATAAAGAGCGGTCAGAAGCTGGCTATTGTCGGCGCTACCGGCTCTGGCAAAACCACTGTCGTAAATCTGCTCACAAGGTTTTATGATATAGACGGTGGAAGCATCACACTTGACGGTGAAAGCATATATAATATTCCGAAAAAGAAGCTGCGTGGCTCTATAGGTATCGTACTTCAGGATACGGTTATTTTCAATGATACGATAATGCAGAATATCCGTTACGGCAGGCTTGACGCTACAGATGAAGAGGTAATTGCGGCGGCAAAGACAGCAAAGGTAGCCGACTTTGCGGAAAAGATGGCTGACGGCTACGATACTATGCTGACCGAAGGCGGCGGCAATTTAAGTCAGGGACAGCGACAGCTTATCGCTATCGCAAGAGCGGTGCTTGCCGACCCGAAGATACTTATTCTTGACGAGGCAACATCGAGCATCGACACCCGCACGGAAGTACATATACAGGAGGCTATGCTTGCACTTATGAAAGGCAGGACAAGCCTTATCATAGCACACAGACTGTCTACTATCCGTGACGCAGATAAGATTGTCGTAATAGACGGCGGCAAGGTAGTTGAGGCAGGAAACCACGAAAAGCTGCTCAGCGAGAACGGCGCTTATGCAAGACTGTACAATACCCAGTTTGCAGGTATAAAGACATAACAGCGTACCGCACAGTTTCTGCTGTGCGGTATTATGCTATTAAGGAGTTTGCTATGCACTTTGTAGACGCAAAATCAATACTATCGGCCAAAAACGGAATGAATATCTATCGGGGCTGTACTCACGGCTGTATTTATTGCGATTCACGTTCTGACTGCTATAATATGCGACATGATTTTGAAGATGTTGAAGTAAAGCGGAACGCTCCGGAACTTCTTGAAAAAGCACTTGCTTCAAAGCGCAGGCTGTGTATGATAGGCACAGGTGCGATGAGCGACCCGTATATGCATTGCGAGGAAAAGCTAAGGCTTACAAGGCGGTGTCTTGAGGTCATCGACAGGCACGGCTTTGGTGTTACAGTGCTTACAAAGTCGGATATGATTTTGCGTGATGCCGATCTGCTTTGCAGTATTAACAGCAAGGCAAAGGCGGTTGTACAGATGACGCTGACAACATACGATGAGGATTTATGCCGAATTTTAGAGCCGAATGTATGCACGACAAAACGGCGGTATGAGGTGCTTAAAGCAATGCAGAAAAACGGTATACCAACTGTCGTATGGTTCACCCCCGTTCTGCCGTTTATCAATGATACGGAAGAAAATCTCAGAGGCATCCTGTCATACTGCTTTGACGCAGGCGTAAAGGGTATAATCTGTATGGGGATAGGCACTACGATGCGTGACGGCGACAGGGAATATTTCTACTCTGCGCTTGACAGGCATTTTCCTGGTATGAAACAGCGGTATATATCGCAGTACGGCAATGAGTATATCTGCAACAGCGTTAACAACGGCAGACTTATGAGCATATTCTGTAATGAGTGCGAAAAGCACGGCGTTATGTATGAACCTGCTAAGGTGTTTTCATATCTTTATGAGTTTCCTGAAAAGAATGAACAGTTATCGTTTTTCTGATGCGATTTTTGTTAAAATAAGGTTAATATTTGTTCTTTATAATGCTGATACAGAAAATTGAAAGGGTGAACAGTATGACTATCAGAAAAATGGCAAATGAGGAGCTTTCACAGTGCGTTGATGTCATTCGCAAAAGCTATGAAACGGAGGCTGTCGCATTCGGCATTACAGAAATGAATTGCCCACAGCACGCCGCATTTATGACGCTTGACCGTTTACAGATGTCAGCGGAGTGGGGTTATGTTTTCTACGGAGCATTTGAGGATGATGAGCTGATAGCCTGCTTTGCCATTGAGAATAAAGATGACAGCGTTTATGAACTGCACTTGTTCTCGGTGCTTCCCGACAAGCGATATGGCGGTGTCGGAGCAAAGTGCCTTGAATTTGCCAAAAACGAGGTATTCTCGATGGGCGGTACGGTACTTAATGCCGGTGCGATACATCAGAGTGTAAGAGTGCGTAACTGGTACGAGAAGAACGGCTTCAAGCAAAAAGAGATACACAGGGCGGCATATCTGCCTTTTGCACTCGGAATAATGAGTTGTAATGTCGGAGAGTAATTACAAGGATACATAAGCATAATTAAAGCCTGAGAGGAATTTTTCTCTCAGGCTTTTGCGTTATCAGAAATATCTTGCGCTGTCTTTTCTGTAAGTGCTCGGACTTTTGCCGGTGTAGTTGCGGAAGCATCTGCTGAAATAAAGCACATCCGAAAATCCCAGCTTATCCGCTATTTCGCCTATGCTCATTAGCGTGGAGCAGAGCAGTCTGCAAGCCTCGTCCATTCTTACCGAGTTATGATACTGCTGCATCGTCACACCCTTTTCTTTCTTAAACAGATGCGACATATACTTATAACTCAGATAGAACCGCTTTTCGATATTTTCAGAGCTGAAAGGCACGCCGATATTGTCCGACAGATAACGGCATATCCTGTCGCTCAGCGTAAGATTGTTTGAAAATTCCTGTGCGTTTACGGCAAGCGAGGATAACAGCAGAAACAACCGCTGATTGATAAACCATTTCTTGTACGCATCGTCCGATTGAGCATATTCGATAAATGTTTTCAGTTCCTTTTCAAAGCGGGCAGAAACACTGTCAAGAAATTTCGGCAGGGTAAGAATGCTGTCGGCTGTAGCGTCATAAGCACCGAGCGGAGAAGCGTCCGGATAAAACGGCGAAGCATTACAATCTGCACTTATTCTGAAATGCACAAATATCCACTTTGTACCCTTCTGTATTTTTTTCTTGCCGAAGTGGTGTACATCGTTTTTGAGTATCAGCAGTTCGCCGGCGTTTACCTCATAGTCCGTATCACCTTCGGTAACGTAGATACACCCGTCAATTACATATATAAGTACGCAAAAATCCGGCACTCTGTCAGTGTGAATAAAGCTCTCTGAGGCGGCAAACAGACCGCATCCGCACAGCTGTGGCAGAGAATTATTAGCAATAATTATCTCGTTCATGAACATTCTCCATGTTTTTATCCGTTTTATCTATTTTAATAGCTTGCTGATAAGATTATAATACATATCAGAGAGTAAGTCAAGCGCAAGCTCGGAGAATGGAGAATTATTATGACTACACAGGAGAATATAAAGGTCACAGCCTATAAGTCGGATGGTTTCATAGGAAAATATCAGAAGCTGATAAGGGATACGGTAATTCCTTACCAGTACAGTGTATTATGCGATGAAGCACCCGACACGGAAAAGAGTCACGTTGTGAAGAACTTTGAAAATGCCGCAAAGGCGCTTCATGGGGAAGATGTCGGTGACGGCTTTTACGGTATGGTGTTCCAGGACAGCGATGCGGCAAAATGGATAGAAGCGGCGGCATATTCGCTCGCACTCTATCCCGATGATCAGCTTTCGGCTACCGTAGATGAACTGATTGACAAAATCGCCGCCGCACAGGACGAGGACGGCTATCTTGATACATATTTCACGATAAAGGACAGGGATAAGCGGTGGCAGAACCTGCTTGAAGGTCACGAACTTTACTGCTCGGGTCATATGATGGAGGCCGCCTGCGCCTATTATGAAGCTACCGGCAAGAAAAAGCTGCTTGACGTTATGGAGAAGAATGCGGAGCATATTTATAAGCACTTTATCACCGAACATAACGAGGGCGTACCCGGTCATCCTGAGATCGAACTTGCTCTTATGAAAATGTATCGTACAACAGGCAACAAGAAGTGGCTTCTGTTAGCCGAGCATTTTATAAATAAGCGTGGAGAAGACCCTCACTTCTATGAAAAGGAAGCGGCAAAGCGTGACTGGTCAGTGTGGGGAAACGATCCTACGTCACACGACTATCAGCAGAGCGGCAAGCCTGTAAGAGCGCAGAGCGACGCTACGGGTCACGCAGTAAGAGCGGTATATCTTTATACCGGTATGGCACAGCTTTCCGCAAAATGCGGCGATAACGCCCTGTATGACGCTTGCAAAAGGCTGTGGGAAAGCATCACACGCAGAAGAATGTACGTTACAGGCGGTATAGGCTCTACCGTCATTGGAGAAGCGTTCAGCGTTGACTATGACCTTCCGCCCGATACCGCCTATGCAGAAACCTGTGCTTCTATCGGCCTTATGTTCTTTGCAAACGCAATGCTTAAAAATGAGCTTATAGGCGAATATGCCGATGTAATGGAAACCGCATTCTATAACACTGTTCTCGGTGGAATGCAGCTGGACGGAAAGCGCTTTTTCTATGTAAATCCTCTTGAAGTTGTACCGGGAATTTCCGGAGTATCGCCCACTCATCGCCACGACCTGCCCGTAAGACCGAAGTGGTACGCCTGCGCCTGCTGTCCTCCAAACGTAGCAAGGCTTATAACCTCATTCGGTTGTTATGCTTACGGAGAAAACAGCGATATGAGCTTCTGCCATCTGTATGCAGACGGAGAGGTTAAGTTCAAAAACGGTATGGAGCTTATTTGCCGCACAGATTATCCGTATGATATGACCGTAAATTATTCGGTTGTAAAGGGAGGCAGGCTGGCTGTAAGAATACCCGGCTGGAGTGATACCTTCACCCTTGTTCAGAACGGCGAAAAACTTGATATAAAGCAAATCAACGGCTATGTTATACTTGCAGTGAAGGACGGGGACGAGGTACAGCTTACGCTTTCGGATACTCCTCACTTTGTATATCCTTCCGTAAAGATACCTGCTGTAAGCGGTATGGCGGCAATAAGAAGAGGCCCGCTTGTATATTGCTTTGAAGATGCGGATAACGGCAATGTGCTGTCTTTAGCACTTAAACGTGGCGGTAAAATCACGGTATGCGAGCCGGACACGGATGAGCCTGACGGAATTACAAGGCTGAAAGTCGAGGCGGTAAGGTTTGAAGACAACAATAAGCCCTACAGTTTTGATGAGCCGAAAACGACCGATACTTCTGCCGTAGCTGTTCCTTATTATACATGGGGCAACAGGGGAGAGAACGCAATGAGAGTGTTCATGCCGCTTTATTGATAGTAAAAATGTAAAAAGAAACACCGTATGGAAGCGAAAATCCATACGGTGTTTTCAGATTGTCGATAAACTGATTGTTATTAAAGCCCCCACAGTGAAATATATTGCCAACACCGCCGCTAACACTTTCTGTATCGACAAGTTATTAATAATTTCGTGAGTGCATCATTACAACTGCACTGACATTGACCTTTCAAAAAACGCCACTAACCTGAGATATATGTACTAATATGCGGACGTGTAGCGT
>OHHH01000209.1_pt1 | contig 25823 bp, 19 predicted proteins | sample 1567951 | NCBI WGS metagenome assembly OHHH01 (sample SAMEA3879550, study PRJEB24766) | human gut metagenome | biome: human-associated habitat; feature: feces | place: USA | collected 1985/1987 | reverse complement strand
TCTTGAACCACTCCACGTCCTTGTCGATGTTGGAGGCGTTGATAACCAGCAGGTATGCTTCGGCTCCTATGCGGTATACCAGGAGGTCGTCCATTGTGCCGCCGTTGTCATGTAGCATCATGCCGTATACGACATCGCCCACGGCAAGGGTGCTGACATCACCGGTGAAGATGTGGTTGACAAATCGCATGGCATCTTCGCCCGAGACCATGACTTCGCCCATATGTGATACATCGAATACGCCACAGGCTGTGCGTACTGCACGGTGCTCGCTTTCGATATCGGTATAATATAATGGCATGTCAAATCCTCCGAAGGGTACCATTTCGGCGCCTAAGGCGCGGTGTGCCGCATTGAGGCAGGTGGTTTTGGTTTTTTCGCTTTCCATGGGGTTGCGGGTGTTATGTTGTTTTCGATTGTTTTTGTCGTCTGTTTTTGTCGCGGAGGTTTGTCTAATGCAAGTCCGAGTGCTCAGTGCGGTTTGCGAAATGTCCACTCGTCGGTGTACAGCCTTTGGCGGATTTGCTCGATTTGGTCGGCTTCGTCATCGGAGATTATTCGAACTTTGCCGCCGGGGCCGGGCGCATCCAGTGCGGCACGCAGGTGGTCAAAGGCTAAGTCCGGGTATAAAGTGCGTAGTCCGGCTACGCGCGATGCTACCGATGCTACGCCGTGGCGTTGCAATTTTTCGGCCGGTGGAGTCAGTACCCGACGCATGGTGTCTGTGTCCGTATCCCATAACATTGTGCTGTGTGCCACGTATCTGTCACCCAGGTCGTAAAATGCGCCGCCGGATACTTTGCGAGAGTCGACGCACACATCGTTGCGCCCCGAGCCGACAGCATCTATGCCTAGCGAGTGCAGGCGTGCACAGATGTCATCGGTGTAGCGTGCAAAGGCCTCCGGTACAGAAGTGTTCCGTGCATCGGCGATGTAGCTGACCATGATGTTGTGGGTGTCCGCGTATATTGCTCCGCCACCGCTATGGCGGCGGCAGATGTCTATGCCGAGTCGCCGGCAACACTCAATATTTACTTCGCTGTCAAGGTCTTGGTTGCGCCCTACGACTACGGTAGGAGCGATGACCCATGTAAAGATGTAGTCCTCGCCTGCTGGGAGGTTGGCTGCTACCCATCTTTCCATTGCCAAATAGAAAGATGCGCGTCGCGGAGTGTCGTGTTCGAGCGTCAAGCGTATCATTGTGACGGCGTATGTCGTTGGTTCGGATCATGGCTTTAGCCGTTGATTTGCGATGGATGCTTGCATCTACGGGCGACATTTCGGCGCGGCCATATCCACAGCCCAAAAGTAAGCATTTTCCGCGATACGGCAAAACCGAAAGCCGTGTTTTTGCTTGTCCAAATCATCAAATAATAAGGAAGAGAATGGCTTTGGCTTATATATGGAGCGGTGATGTGTGCGCATAGTCGGCTGCAAAGGTGTCGGCCGGATGCAGTCGTTTCTTTTCAAAAATTAGAAAAGAGCTATCTCGCGACAACTCTTTTCCTTAAACCTTTATCTTAATCTAATACTATGAAAAACACACATGCAAATGTAATAACTTTTCGCGATACGAAACAACAATTTTGTGCTGTTTTAACCAATTTTTAACTAAAAAATGCCATTTCGCCTTTCATCGGTAAAATCGTCGGCCGGCCGCCGGGGGTAATGGTTTTCATTTTCGCAGCTCCGTGGGCCGCCGTCGCTATTTTTTATAAAAATAAGGTGAAAAAACTTTGCAATTTTTTTTCATTAGACAGCAAATTGCTAAATTCGCATCAAAATAACAATTGACAAGAGATGGTTTACAAATTCCGCTTAGTTTCAGATGAAGTTGATAATTTCCGTCGTGAAATTGATATCGACGCCGATGCCACATTCCTGACATTGCGCAATGCGATATGTGACTCGGTCAATTACGACAAAAATCAGATGAGCTCATTTTTCCTCTGCGAGGACGGATGGGAAAAAGATAAAGAAATCACTCTTGAGGACATGGGCACCGACTCGTCGGAGGACGCATATCTGATGGAGGACACAGTGATCAGCGATTTTATTGAGGACGAAGGCCAGCGGCTGATCTTCGTGTTTGATTATATGACCGAACGCTCATTCTTTATCGAACTCAAACGCACCGAACCCGGCAAGACGCTCCAGGATCCTATATGCTCGCTTTCGATGGGAACGCCTCCGCCTCAGTTTGTTGACCTCGACGAGTTTGAGGCCAAGATCGATCTGAAGGCAGCAGCGGCCGACGATCTCGACGAGGACTTCACGGAAGATGAGGATTACGAACCGGACGAGTATTACTCCGACTGATATGCGCTCAAATCCGAAGAAAGGAGCTGGTTTTTATAGAGCTTGACATCATTCATACCGGCGATTGCCTTGAAATCCTGAAAACTCTGCCCGATGACAGCGTTCATTGCTGTGTGACGTCCCCTCCGTATTACGCGCTCCGCGATTACGGCATGGATGCTCAGATCGGCAGAGAGACAACGCCGAAGGAATATATCTCGCGCCTGACGGAAGTGTTTACCGAAGTCAGGCGCGTTTTGCGTCCGGACGGTACGCTCTGGCTGAACATCTCGGACACCTACGCCGGAAAGGGCAATCAGGGCGATTTCATTGACCCGAAGAACCCCAACGGCAGAAACGGTCAGGCTGTGGCTCTCAACAACAAGGTTGAGGGCTGCAAGCCGAAGGACATGATCGGCATCCCGTGGATGCTGGCTTTTGCCCTCCGCGATACCGGCTGGTATCTGCGCAACGACATCATCTGGATGAAGGATAACCCCATGCCGGAGAGCGTCAAAGACCGCTGCGCCCGCTGCTATGAGCATATTTTCCTGTTCTCCAAGTCCAAGAAGTATTTCTTTGACTACAAGGCAATCTCCGAGCCGATTGCCCCTGCAACGGCAGAACGCCTCAAGCGCGGCATGAAGGGCGGCAACAAATACGGCAAGCCCGTTCCCGGTCAGCCTCAGCCGCAGTCCATCAACCGCCCCCGTGAGCATGGCGAGATCAAGGACGCAGACATCAATCCGCTTCGCAATAAGCGCGATGTCTGGAAGATCAACACCGTTCCCTTCAAGGGCGGTCACTATGCCGCCTACCCTCCGAAGCTGGTTGAGACCTGTCTTCTCGCCGGTTGTCCCGAAGGCGGCATTGTGCTTGACCCGTTCATGGGGAGCGGCACAACCGGCATGGTTGCCGCGCAGATGGGGCGTCATTTCATCGGCATCGAGCTGAATCCGGCGTACACCGAGCTTGCCTACAAGCGGATTGGAGGTGAAATCTGATGTCCAAGGAACCGGAACTCAAAGCCCGCGACAAGGTAGTCGTGCGGATGACACGGGAAGGCGCGGTTGAGGAAAACCTGACGGCTGGCACCGAGCAGAGAGTGTCAAAACGGCTGGAAGAAGCAGAGCTGGTGAAGCCCGCTGAGACAGCCGCGCCTTCCGAAGCTCTTTCGCCAGAGGAACAGAAAAAGGTGCAGATGCGCCGTCAGCAGCGTCAGTTTCAGGCGGAACACGCCGAGGATAACGACACACAGCCGCCCTCGGAAACGTCCGTCACAGAAGAGAAAAGGGCAGAAAATCCACCCCAGAATGTACCTGAACCGCTGCCCTCGTCAGAAACGCCGTTCAAGCCTCCAACTTTAGAGCAGCACGGCGTTTCTTCTCATACCGGCACGGTGATTGCCGAAACGGTTGTCACGCACAAGCTGCGCAAGACCTCTGCGGTTGAAGCCGTGGATGCAGACACCGTTCTCTCTCAAGCGGCGGAGACTGCCTCTGCGAAGCCGGTCTCGGACGATGCCGTCCCGCCCACGAAGCGGATGCAGAAGCTCGAAAGGAAGTCCGAGAAGGCGCATGAGCGTCTGGATGCCGCCCGTGAAAAGCTGCCCACGCACAAGGTTCTCAAGAAAGAGCGCGTCTTCGATGAAGAGACCGGCAAGGGCAAAACCCGCCTTCATTTTGAGGATGAGCTGAAAAAGCCCAAGGGCAAAGGCAAGCTGCAATTTGAGGCAGATAAAACCGTCCGCAAGGTCGGTGACACCCTCGCTTCCGGCATTCACGGCAAAATCCATGAGGTCGAACAGGAAAACACGGCGGTTGAGGCGGCGCATAAAACGGAGATCGCCGCTGAGACTGCCGCTCGGCATTTCAGTCATCATCGGGAAAGCAGCGTCAACAAGCCCTATGAGAAGGTCTCCAAGCTGGAACATAAGGCGGATGCTGCGGATGCAAAGCTCCAATATGAGAGAAATCAGCAGGAGCATCCTGAGATGAAGAAGCAGAACATGAACAAGCACTACCAGAAGCAGAGCATCAAGAAGGAATATGCCGCCGCTCGAAATGCCGGTTCTCAGACTGCCGGGACTGCCACAAAGAATACCGGCAAGAAGCTCGGTGAAAAGGTGTCCGACAAGATCAAGGAGTTTTTTGAGAAAAACAAGAAGGTCTTCATCTGGGTCGGAGTCGGAATTGCCCTTCTCGTTTTGCTCGGTGCCGGTATCAGCTCGTGTTCGATGCTTACCTCTACCGGTTCGTCGGTGATCGCTTCCTCTTATCTCAGCGAGGATGACGCGATGCTGGGCGCGGAAGCGCAGTATTACCAAATGGAGCAGGAGCTGCAACGCTATCTCGACACCTACGAAAGCACTCACAACTATGATGAATACCACTTCGATCTGGACGATATTGAGCATGACCCCTATGTGCTGATCTCCATTCTCTCGGCTCTCCATGAGGGCGAGTTCACGCTGGATGAGGTGCAGGGTACGCTCCAAATGCTGTTTGAAAAGCAGTACATCCTCACCGAAGAGGTCATCGTCGAAACCAGATACCGCACGGAAACCGACACATGGACGGACGCAGACGGCAACACGCACACGGAAACCTATCGCGTCCCGTATGACTACTACATCTGCAACGTGAAGCTCGAAAACTTCAATCTCTCCCATGTCCCGGTCTACATCATGTCTCAGGAACAGCTTTCCATGTACGCAACGTATATGTCGGTGCTTGGCAACCGCGAGGATCTGTTCGGTGACTCTCCCTATGTGGACAAGTACATCACAAATCCGCCCGCTGACTACGATGTCAACCCGGAATACCTGAACGACGAGAAGTTTGCAACGCTGATTACCGAGGCGGAAAAGTATCTCGGCTATCCGTATGTGTGGGGCGGCTCCAATCCCGACACATCCTTTGACTGCTCCGGCTTTGTCAGCTATGTTCTCACGAACAGCGGTCTTGTGAATACCGGACGGCTGGGCGCACAGGGGCTTTACAACGTCTGTACGCCGGTTTCAAAGGCGAATGCACAGCCCGGTGATCTCATCTTTTTCGTCGGGACGTATGACACCCCCGGCGTGTCTCACGTCGGCATTTACGTCGGTGATGGGGTCATGATCCACTGCGGCGACCCCATTCAGTACACATCCATCAACTCTTCCTATTGGCAGCAGCATTTCTACGCCTTCGGAAGACCCGCCTATTAAAAGAAAGGAGTTTTGCATGAATCCCAAGTATCAGAAAGTCCTCTCCGACATTGAGAAGGCTGAAAAGAAGAAGTCCGAAATCGAAGGTCAGCTCAAGGAGCTGTACGACAAGAAGACAGAGCTGGAAAACCTTGAAATCATCAATACCGTGCGCTCTATGGTGATGGACAAGGATCAGATCATGGCGTTCCTGTCTTCCATGAAGGGCGGCACCAAGCCCGCTGAAAATACGGAGGTAATCGACAATGCGTAAGAAGTTTCGTTTTCTGACCGTCCTTGCGGTCTGCGTCATGGTTCTGTCCTGCTTCTCGGTGACGGCGTTTGCCTACGCCGATGATACCGAGCAGAACCTTCCCGTTACGGAGGCAACCCAGCCGGAACAGCAGCCTGAGACTACTCCCGCGCCGGAAAAGCCGAAGGGTGAGCCGATTGACGATGAGGGCAACGCCTACACCCGCGACTTGCTCTATGACAAGGCAACCAACAAGCAGTTCATCACAGTCCAGACGAAGAGCGGCAACACCTTCTTCATTGTCATCGACTACGATGCGCCCATCAACGAGGATGAGGAACAGTATCAGACGTACTTCCTGAACATGGTCGATGAAAGCGATCTGCTTGCGCTGCTGGATGAAGACACTGCGGCTGCTCTGACCACCTGTAACTGCAAGGAAAAATGCGCTGCCGGTCAGGTCAACACCGACTGCCCGGTCTGCAAGACCAACATGAGCGAATGCACCGGCACAGCCCCCGTTACACCTGAGCCGGACAAGGATGCGGAAACCGATGCCCTCGCCCCTAAGCCCGAAAAGAAATCCAACGTCGGCATGATCCTCGTCATCTTTGCCCTTGCCGGTGCTGCGGGTGCAGCTTATTACTACATCAAGTTCGTCAAGGGCAGAAAGCCCAAGGATGAAGATATGGACTTCTTTGATGATGAAGGCTACGAGGAAGAGCCGTACATCAACGAGGATGAAGAGCCGCAGATTGCGGAGGATGCTGAAACGGATGGTGATGAAGATTGATCTTAGTCATTGCTGAAAAGCCCAGCGTTGCCCAGTCCATCGCAAAGGTGTTGGGCGCAACGTCCCGAAAGGACGGCTATATGGAGGGCGGCAATTACATCGTTTCGTGGTGCTTCGGTCATCTGGTGGAGCTGGCAGACGCCAGCTCCTACGATGAGCGGTATGCCAAGTGGCGGTATGACGATCTGCCCATTGTTCCGGAAAGCTGGATGTTTGAGGTCACGAAGGACAAAGCCCAGCAGTTCAAGGTGCTGTCCGCTCTCATGAAGGACAAGCGCGTCACCGAGCTGGTCTGCGCAACCGATGCAGGACGCGAGGGTGAGCTGATCTTCCGGCTGGTCTACAACAAAGCCGGATGCACCAAGCCCTTCAAGCGTCTGTGGATCAGCTCGTTGGAGGACTCCGCCATCCGCGAAGGCTTCAACCATCTCCGGGACGGCAAGGAATATGACCGTCTCTATGAAGCGGCACTCAGCCGCTCGAAGGCGGACTGGATTGTCGGCATCAACGGCACCCGCCTTTTCACCACGCTCTATCACAAGAAGCTGGTGGTCGGGCGCGTCCAGACGCCGACCCTTGCAATGCTGGTGGAGCGTGACGGGAAAATCTCTACGTTTCAAAAGGAGAAGTATTTCAACGTCCACGTCGGCAAGGGCGATCTGACCGCCGATCTGGAAAAGGTCAAAACCGAAGAGGAAGCAAAAAGAATTGCGGCGGCTTGCGAGAAAAAGCAAGCCGTCGTTTCTTCTCTCAAGCGGGAGACGAAAACCGTCAATCCTCCGAAGCTCTATGATCTGACCACCTTGCAGCGCGAGGCAAACCGATACTACGGCTTCACCGCCCAGCAGACGCTCGATCTCGTACAAACACTCTACGAAAAGAAGCTCCTGACCTATCCGCGCACGGACAGTCAGTTCATTACGGACGATATGGAGGACACCGCCCGTCAGGTCATTTCTATTGTCTGCCGCCAGCTTCCGCTTTTCTCCGGTGTTTCGGTTACTCCGGACATTGCCCGCGTAACCGACAACAGCAAGGTCACAGATCACCATGCCATTCTCCCGACCGTCCAGATTGAAAAGCAGGATGTTTCGGCGCTTCCTCAGTCGGAGCAGAAAATCCTCAATCTTATCGGGATGCGCCTTCTGTGTGCGACCGGCGAGAAGCACACCTACGCAGAAACGCAGATCACGCTCTCCTGCGAGGGCTATGCGTTCAAAGCCAAGGGGAAGACCGTCGTTCAAAACGGATGGAAAGCCATCGAAGAGCTGTTCAAGTCCTCCCTCAAGGCGAAGGAAAAGGACGATCCCATGAAGTCCCTGCCCGAAGTCCATGAGGGCGATATTCTGGATGGTGTGTCCGCCAGCGTCACCGAACACTTTACGACACCCCCGAAGCAGTACACGGAAGACACGCTCCTGTCTGCAATGGAGACTGCCGGAAACGATCAGTTTGACGATGACACCGAGAAGAAAGGTCTCGGAACACCCGCGACCCGCGCCGGTATCATTGAAAAGCTGGTGAAATCCGGCTTTGCAGAGCGTAAAGGCAAATCCCTCATTCCCACGAAGGACGGCTGCAACCTTGTCTGCGTCCTGCCGGAACAGATCACATCTCCCGCAATGACGGCGGAATGGGAAAACACGCTCATGGAGATTGAACGCGGCAAGGCAGATGCGGACGCCTTCCTCAGCGGCATTGTCCGGATGACCGGGGATCTCGTGAAAGCCTATCCGTTTCTCTCCGATGCCGAAGCCCAGCGTTTCGGCACGGGCAAGGAGGAAATCGGCAAGTGTCCCCGCTGCGGCTCTCCGGTCTACGTCGGCAAGGGCAACTTCTACTGCTCGAACAAGGAATGCTCCTTCTGCCTGTGGGAAGACAACAAGTTCTTTTCCAGCAAGAAAAAGAAGCTGACCAAGAAGATTGCAAAGGAGCTACTGGACAAGGGCTGGTGCCGAGTGACCGGGCTTTACACGCCGAAGAAGCCTCAGCTCTACGATGCAGTGATCCGTCTGGATGACAGCGGCGGCAAATACGTCAGTTTCAAGATGGAGTTTGATCGATGACCCGCCCAAAGTATGTTGCTTCATGCAGCGGAGGCAAAGACAGCGTAGCGACGCTCCTGCTGGCTGCACAGCACAATGAGCCGCTGGACGAGGCGGTTTTCAGCGAGGTCATGTTTGATAAGGACACAAGCGGCGAAGTCCCGGAACACCGGGACTTCATTTATGACCGGCTCAAGCCCTTCTGCGAAAAGGAGCTGGGCATCAAGTTCACCATTCTCCATGCGGACAAGACCTACGATGAGGTGTTCCATCATGTCATCACCCGCGGACCGCACAAGGGCGAGGTTCGCGGTTTTGCATGGGCTGGTATGTGTGCAGTCAATCGTGACTGCAAAATCCCGCCAGTCCGCAAGTACAATGCCGCACTCTCGCCGGACACTGTGAGCTATGTCGGCATCGCGGAGGATGAGCCAAAACGCCTTGCTCGTCTGGATGGAATAACGAAGGTCAGTCTGCTTGCCAAATACGGTATGACCGAAGCGGACGCCTACAAACTCTGTCAGGAACACGGGCTGCTTTCCCCAATCTACGCTCACTGCCGAAGAAACGGCTGCTGGTTCTGTCCCAACGCCAGTGACTCGGAGCTGCTGCACATGGTCACAAAGCACCCGGATATGTTTGACCGGCTGATTGAATGGGAGAACGAGGATAACATCTTCCATCGTCGGATGACGCGCAGAGAAACCCCGTCTGAGGTAAAGGCTCGTTTACTGAGCAAATCCCAGACGGGGTTTTCTTCGCCCAAAAGCAAATAAGAAATGGAGGTTTGAGATGGCTGAAAACAAAAATGCACAGCAAGTCCGCGAAATCACGGACAAGCTGGAACAGGGCATCAAGGAGCTTTTTGAATCCGAGCGGTTCAAGGAATATCTCCGCACGATGTCCAAGTTCTACAACTATTCCTTCAACAACACGCTGCTCATTGCGATGCAGAAGCCGGAGGCAACCTATGTTGCCGGTTATACCTCGTGGCAGCGCAACTTTGACCGTCAGGTCATGAAGGGCGAAAAGGGCATCAAGATTCTTGCACCCGCGCCGTACAAGGCGCAGGAAGAGCGTGAGAAGATTGACCCCGCGACGCAGAAGCCGGTGATCGGCGCAGATGGGAAGGCTGTCACGGAAACGGTTGAGGTCCTGCGTCCTGCCTTCAAGGTGGTAAGTGTCTTTGATGTTTCCCAGACGGACGGCAAGGAGCTTCCGGACATCATCGTCGATGAGCTGAAAGGCACCGTCGAAAACTACGAGGCGTTCTTCGATGCGCTCAAGCAGGAATCTCCCGTCCCTATTTCCTTTGAGGACATTCCGGGCGGTGCAAAGGGATTCTTCTCGCCGGTTGAAAGCCGCATTGCCATTCAGGAGGGCATGAGCGAAATCCAGACGGTCAAAACCGCCATTCACGAGATCGCCCACGCAAAGCTCCACGCCGTCAAGCCGGATGAGAAAGCCGCGCCAGAAGATAAGAAGGATCGGCACACCAAGGAGGTTGAAGCGGAAAGCGTTGCCTACACCGTCTGCCAACGGTACGGCATTGAAACCTCGGACTACTCCTTCGGTTACATCGCCGGTTGGTCATCCGGCAAGGAAACCAAGGAACTGAAAAGCTCTCTGGACACCATCCGCAAGACGGCGGCTGAGATGATCGAGGGCATTGACGCCAAGCTCAAGGTGCTGCTGGCAGAGAAAGCACAGTCCGCAGAGATGGAAGTCGAAGCTCCCGTAAAGGAAGCTGTTCCGGAGGAAAAGCCGGAAGTCCCCATTTACCGCGAGACGGCGAATTACGCCTATGAAGCCGGTGAGCTGGAGTCATATCGTGCTTCTCTCGCCGCAAACGTGGAATGCCGCCGTGCGATTGAAGCGGCGATCAGCTCCAACTACGGAGATAACCGGCTGGATGCGGATGCTGCCGTGAAAAGCGTCCTTGAGCAGTTCTCTCCGGAGCGCGTCCGGTATGTCCTCGCAAACACCATTCAGCAGAAAGACTTTGACGGGCGTATTCCGCAGCCCCTCAAGGAATGGGCAAAGAGCATTGATGTCTGCCCGGAGAATGCCTCCCGCTTCCTTGTGGATAAACCCAATCCCGGACTGACGGCACTTTTCGTCGATGCGTTCCGTCAGCAGACCGAACCCCAGAAGGAAGTCACGCCTGAAAAAACAGAGGAAAGAGACCCGGAGGTTGTTGCATGGGAGAATGATGAGATTACCTCTATTGAGGTAAAAACCGTGGAGGTCAAGTCTCCCTTTGCCCCCTTGCCGGAGGAAGCGGCAAAAGCACCGAAAGCGCACCGCCTGACCGCCGAAGAGAAGGAAATCAAAGCCGCCGTCATGGACACGCTCAAGGGGCAGATTGCCTATAACAACGACGGTATGCGGGCGTCCTATCGCGCCTCTAACCATTCCTTCAATCTGCTGGCACGGAACGGCGTCAAAATTGAGGGCAACACAGTCACGCAGAACGGTGAGCCGCTGTTCAAAATCCATCGCCGTCATGCGGCGCGGAAAACTCAGGGCTGCTACCGTGAGCTGATGCCGACGCTGGAATACGTCAAGCAGGAGCAGAAGCAGGAAAAGCCCTCTATCCGCGATCAGCTCAGGACTGCCGCAAAACAGCAGCCGGAGAAGAAATCCCCGGTCAAATCCAAAACGCACGACATGGAGTTGTGAGAAAGGAGACGCATGAAGAAATACACAGACGTTGACATCGTTGCGGAGCTGCAGAAGCTCGTGGACAGTCATGTAGACAGCTACAAGGAAGACTTCGACATCGACAAGCGCATCATCCGCCGCGCCGCCGAAAGCCAGAATCCCGAAGACAAAACGCTGATGTGGTTCTGCCGTCCGCATGGAACGCACTGCCTCAATGAAAATCAGGTCTTTATTCAGGGAACGCGAGATCACAACACCTTCCGCTTTTACGCGGAACAGACCTACGACGAGTGCGTTGCCCGCGTCATTGTCCCGAAAGCCGTTAAGCGCGGCAAGGTCTTCGGAGATGTCTTTGAGGTCAATTACCGGGAACAGGCGGCAAATGTAGCGCAGAACTCGGTTGCGCCGGATCATGACCGGCTGACCTTTGCGGATGGCTTTGTGCTGGAAGCCCCCTGCCGCAGCAGCTTCGATGCAGCAATGGCTCTGGTCGGTGAGCATGGCGGCGTCAAAACCCACCAGACGCTCCCGAAGGACGCGGATGCTCTGGCGGAAGTGCTGTCCAAGCAGAAAAGCCGCCGTGACAGACTGCCGGAGGCAGAGAGGACAGATGTGCTTTCGCCGCTCCCCGTCGCAGAACTCCGCAAATATGAGGCAGTCAAAAAGGCTCATCCGGATGCGCTGGTCTGCTTTGCTCAGAACGGCTATTTTGAGCTGTACGGCAAGGACGCAAAGAAAGCCGCGCCCCTGCTCGGCACAAAGCTCCTTGAGAAGAAGGTACGCGGCAAGCCCTCCATGCCGGTGACCGGCTTCCGTGAAAGCGCATGGGTAGCCGGTTCTCACAAGCTCTGGAAGTCCGGCATGGATGTCTTTCTCAGCAAGGACGGCGAGACCTTCAAGGAACTCAAAGCCGCAGATTACATTCCTGTCGGCGCGACGCTGAATGTGGATGGCATCAAGTGCAGAATCGAAGCGGTTGATTTTGCCGCTGATGAAGTCCGGCTGACGAACATCGAGGACAAGAACCGCCCCATCCGCTTTTCTGAAAGCATCCAGTATGTCCGCTCCTATGTGGAGGATGCCGGAACTGCCATCTACGACACCATCCCGAAGAAGCCCGCTGCCCGTGAATCCATCCGCGACAAGCTGAAATCTGCGCAGAAAGCCCAGCCGCCCCACACACCGAAGCCACAGAAATTGAAAGGAAAGGATATGGAACTCTGATATGAAAAACTTTACCGTGGAAGAAATCAACCTGATGTGCTGCTTCAACACGTCCAGCCGGAAGCGGCTGATCGACGATATGAAGAGCGTCACCCTGAACGACATGGACGGCGAGATCGCAGAGCTGATGTATAAGACCGTCCGGAAGCTCGAAGCCATGACCGACGCGGAGTTTGAGGAACTGTATATCATGCCGGACGGCATGGTGGATGACTGAAAGGAGGATGCCTATGCCCGTATTAGACGGTGATTTTGAAGCCTTCGTCACGAACCTTGGCAAGTACAACGAGGGTATGCTGGTCGGTGAGTGGGTGAAGCTGCCCACCACCGAGGAAGAGATGCAGAAGGTCTTTGAGCGCATCGGGATCGGCAAGCAAGATGATTTCGGTCAGCCCTACGAAGAGTGGTTTATCACCGACTACGAATGCCCAATCTATGGCGTTCAGAAGATGCTTGGCGAGTACGAGAGCCTTGATAAGCTCAACTACCTTGCCGCTTTGATTGACGAGCTTTCCCTGAGCGATCAGGAAAAGCTCGTTGCCATTATGGAGGCTGGCTGCGATGAGGTCAGCGACATCGACGATCTCATCAACCTGACGTTCAATCTGGACTGCTACGACATCATGCCCGGTATCAACGACGAATCCGACCTTGGCTATTATTACGCACACGAAGCTGGTATCTACTCTGAAAAGGATCTCGGTCCTCTGGCAAACTACATCGACTATGAACGCTATGGGCGTGACATTGCGATGGATGAGCAGGGACGCTTCACCGATGAGGGCTATGTCCGTGTCGCAAGCGAACGCTGGGACAGGCAGTTTAACGGGGAGCTTGATGATATTCCCGATGAATACCGGATCACCGGCTCAGGGGAAGCCGCCGAGCGTGACAGCACCATCGCCGTTCTCATTGTTGAGCCGGGAAAGGAGCCTTATGTGAAGGAGATTGACTCCGGTCTGGAGTCCTTGCAGCATGAGGTCGGCGGCTATATCGAGGCAATTTATCCCTACGAAGACCCGGTTGCCTTAGTCTGCAACGAGGAAGGCAAGCTGGAAGGTCTGCCCCTGAACCGCGCTCTGCGTGATGAGGACGGTGACATCTACGACGTTGTTGCCGGAACATTCATGGTAGTTGGCTTGACGGATGACAGCTTCGGCTCTCTGACCGTAGAGCAGATGCAGAAGTTCTCTGACCACTTCAAAGTGCCGGAGCAGTTTGTTAAGTTGGGCGATAAGATTGTTGCGATCCCCATGATCTCGAAGGAGCAGCAGAAGCAGGAAGCTACCGAGCAGAAGGACTTTGAGATGAATGCCGATACCTCCGGTCTGACGGTTGCCGGTCACATCGGGACGTGGCACACCATTGACCGGCACGAGGTCGGCGGTCACAGCTTTTACCTGATGGAGCATGACACCTACGGCGATGAGGCGGCTTGCATCATCGTCGATGAGCGCGGCAAGCTCGTCCTTGATGATGTCTACAACGGCTTTGACGATGACACGCTCCGCCTTCTCGACCTTGAGGTCAAGGAAGTGCCGGAAATGCCCGATCCCACGCTCTCCGTTCAGGATATGAAGGACTACGGCTACGCATGGGCTGGCGTTCTTCCCGCCGGTCAGGAGGCGGCTGAGAAGGCTTTGGAGAAGGGCTGCGAGGTTTACCGTCTCTATTCCGATAACACCGAGGGCTTGTGCGTAGATGCCAAGGAGATTGCCGATCATGCGGCAAAGGGCGGAATGCTCGGTATCAGCAAGGAAAGCTGGATGGCGGCACTTGAGAAGGAAAACTACCTCAAGGCAGCGGAGATGTCGATGGAGGATGACTACGGCATGATTGATGGGATCATCAACAACGGTCCGAAGGAGGACAAGACCGCAGAGGTCAAAGCCCCCGAAAGGGGCGAGAAGTCCTCCATCATGGACAGGCTCAAGTCTGCAAAGGCTGAAAAGCAGAAGGAATGCTGCCCTCCCAAAAAGCACAAAGGAGAGATTGAGCTGTGAGCAGAAGTCAGAAATGGCGGCAGGAGTGGTCGTTCTTCATCGGGGACAGCGGACGCCGGAAGTATAACCGCTTCTGCGTCCGCTGCGTCCATAGCTGCAAGCAGAGCTTCCGTGCGGATCTCATCGCCTGTCCGCACTTCTCCCGCAAGGCATCGCAGTGTAGACAGTTAAGGGGCGAAATAGCCTGTGATTGCAAGCCCCAGAGCGGCGCAAATTGACCAACCTAAGTGATTGTATTCCCTGCGCAGTTTCTTCTTTAGCGCGGAAATAAGTGTCGATTTCGGCACTTGTTTGAATGCCCGGAAAACGAACCAAAAGCCTCTGTCGATGCCCAGTTTGGGTGTCGGCAGAGGCTCTTTTTTTATGACATATTATGACATATTCAAAATAGCGGACAGCAGCTCTTGAACCTGTTGCCGGTATTCCGGCTTTATATCCGAAATACGTCTGGCAAGCGCAAGGGCTTCCGCTTCTGGCTCATCGGTCCCAAAGATAATTCGGTCCGCACTGACGCCCAGCAAACGGCAAAGACGCTGCAAGGCTTCAAGAGAAATACCGGAAGCACCACGCTCAATAGCGCTCAGGTGATTCGGCGTCATGCCAAGCATTTCTGAGAGCGTGTCCTGCGTATAGCCCGCCTGTTCTCTTGCCACTTGAATATTGCCGCCGATTTCAATATTGATGTCCTTCTTCTCTCGCATAGCCTCACCACCTTTGCATTTAGTGTACCTAACGGCGGTGTCATTATCCACGGTACGCCGTCGTTGATTTTACTAACGACAATGCGTTGACTGTCCGTGATGAGGGTGATAGAATGGAGTTACCTACCAAAAGAGTGAAAGAAGGGGTGTCATGTCGCGCATTATTGAGTTTAGAAAGTCTGCTCAAAAAGCTGAAAAGCAATCCGTTCAAGGCAAGACTTGTGCGTTTACCGGTCATAGACCGCAGAGTCTTCCGTTCGGCTTTGATGAATCCGATAAGCGTTGTACTTCTTTGAAATCTGTTATGCGGGATCAGATTGTAGCACTCATCGAGAACGAGGGCGTCACGCATTTTATTACCGGCATGGCTCTTGGCGTCGATATGTACGCTGCGGAAATTGTACTCGATTTGAAATCAAAATACCCTCACATTACTCTGGAAAGTGCAATCCCTTGTGAGACACAAGCGATCAAATGGTCTGTGGCTTCACGGGAACGGTATTATAATATCGCGGCAAAGTGTGACAAGGAGACCATGCTGCAACGGGAGTACACGTCGGACTGCATGGACAAGAGAAATCGGTACATGGTCGATCACGCCGATTATATTCTCGCAGTATGGAATGGATGTCCCAGCGGTACCGGGAATACCGTGAGATATGCCCACAAAAAGGGCAAGACCGTCATCGTCATCAATCCGGTTTCCCTTGATGTCACGCGGGAATAAGGCAAAAAAATCCCTTCTGAATCAAGCGTTGTGAAAACCGTGAAGTATTTCCCGATAGCGAATACCCATTGCACTGCTCAGTGATTATTGGAAACGTGTACGGCGTATGCTGCCCAGTGAACATCTCCATGGAACACATCGAATTTTCGCGGCATCGCAAAACGGAAAGTGTCACCTTATGGACAGTCCATTGCCGAGGGAAAAATAAATCGCTGGAAACGGGAACGCCCCCGGCACTGTGCGTCTGGCACAGTGTCGGGGGCGTTTTTCCGTGTCTTAGTTATGAGCCAGTTCATTTAGGAGCAGCTTTCGATAGTCCACATCCAAGATGCCGCGATGGAAGTCCATCAAACGGTGTTCGTCGAACAGCTTTTCACAGAGCTTGGTCAGCGGATGATTCATCAGCTTTGCAGAAATGCCAGTCTCGTTGAAAAACCTTGCCCATGTGAAGACCTCTTCTAAATCCTCCTGCCCAAGCGTGGCAGGAATGATAGCGTTGCAGAGACGGACAATGGGGCTGTCCGCAAATCGCTCTGCGACTTCCTCCGGTGTGCATTCATAGCGGTCACAGTCAAAGGAAAGCGCATCCTCAATTTTAAGATAATTTTCGGTTTCATCCCGCGTCAAGGTTATGGTGTAGTCTCCCATACCGGACGGCACATCAATATTCTCCATGACATCAAGCTCGAAACGGGAGCCGCCGATGATCGCTTCAAAGGAGAAGGACTGACAGATTACTGCTGGGTTTTTGTCTATCTTGTCCTCATTCAGAAATGACAGCGGATTATACTCCGTCAGTTCCCAGCCGATTTTACCTCTCTCTGTTTGCTCGGCAATCTGCTGGATCAGATGTTGTTCTTCTTCGTGCAGATTTTCATTGTACAACATGATACACCTCCGTTTTCTGATTGTCGTTTTTTGGGGGGCTGCTCTATGTTTCCGAAGAGACTGCCGTTTGTATCATCATTCCTTGGCTGAGGGCAGACCTTCGTAAAACTTCCTAAGTTCGTCCAAACTGCTTGTCCGATTTTTGATAGGCAGGGAGTCCCATGTAATGTCATGATAGCGTTCCGGCGGCTCGTCCCGCAGTCTTCGGTCGATAATGCAGACAATGCCGGTGTCTGTGAAATTGCGGATCAATCGCCCGATACCTTGCTTGAGCTTGATAATCATTTCGGGAACGCGGACATCCATCAGGGCATCCTTTGCGACGGAACACTTATACTCGATAATTGGATCGGGGACAGGGAACGGAAGCCGGAAAATGATGACATTGGAAAGGCTTTTTCCTTCAATGCTGATTCCTTCCCAATATGCACCCGTCCCCAGAAGTACGGAGTTCGTATCTTCCTTAAACTCAAGCAGCACCTTGTCCTGCGACGATCCCGGCTGCTGCATCAGGATTTTGTACGGAAGATTTTTCTCACTGAGAATGGAGTAGACCTCTTCCATGTCGGTCTTTGCCGTAAACAGCACGAGTGCCTTTCCATTGGAAATGCTCAGGATCTCAAGCAGCCGCTCCACACCCTTTTCAATGAAGGCTTCATGTTCTCTGGTCGGGTGCGGGAGATCGTCGCAATAGTAGATCATGGCGTGTTCATCGTATGGATATGGGGAAGGCTTTGGCTCGGATAAGCAGCCGCGATCACCAGCGGGAAAGCCGGTATTGCTGATAAAGTAAGAATACTGTTCTTCCAGAGACCCGCTCGTGGCGTTCGTCAGCGTGGCAGAGGTCAAGATGGTTCTTTCATCACCATTGAAGTATAGGCGGCTCACAATTTCTTTTGTGTTTTTAGGGCAATAGACGAGTTCCGTGTTGCTGCCGTGCTGCTCAATCCAGATCAGCATATCATCTATCCGGTCAAGAAGCTCTGAAAGGGACTCGCTGACGGCATCCAGATCATCAGAGGCAGCAAAGGAACGGTTGTTTCTGAAATCCATGCTGGAATAAATCTGAATGCTGGACGAAAGGTTGTGTATGGCGGCGTTCATCTCGGTAAGCAGTTCAATCGCACTGCCGCTTTGGTCAAAGAAAAAGCGGTCAGCGTAGCGCATATCCTGATCTGCATCGTCGATCTGCTTTTGAACTTGTGCTTTCAGGCAGTTATAGAAGGCGATGATTGCGCTCTCTGCCTCTCGCTTTTCACCGGACACACTGCTTTGGTCAGAGGGTCGCAGTTCATAGAATGCGCTTTTAATCATTCCAAAGAGCATACCTTGCCCGAAACGCTCCGTTGTGGCACTCCGCACCTTATCATCCAAGTTGTGCGCTTCATCCACGACAAGCAGATCAGCGGCGGCGTTAATCAGTCCGTCCTGCCCGCGTCGTAGTTTCATGAGATGCTGGGTAAGAAAGTCCTGATTGCACAGAACAACACCGTCCGTGTATTTTAACGATGCACGGACCTTGTAATACTTGCATTTCTTTTCGCAGGAGCCGCAATTCTTCATGCTGAACCGCTGCACGTTTACCTTGTCCCAGACGCCTTGCGGCAAAACCTCCGGGAAATCCTTGCGTTCCTCATACCCCTGCTGGATTCCTTCTTTGAGCGCGTCCGGTGGGTCTGCTTTCGGGTCACACATATACTCGTCTGCGCGTTTGTTGCAGAGATAATGGGTCTGTCCTTTTGCGAGGATGACATCTCTGTTCAGCCCAAGAAGGGGCATTACCGCGTGGACATCGCGCCAGAGCTGTTCTTGAAGCGCAATGGTCGAGGTTGCGATGATAACCGGCTTGTTCATGCGTTTGCTGTACAGCAGCACCGGCACAAGATAGCCAAAGGACTTGCCAATGCCCACGCCAGCTTCAATCGCAAAATGCTGATCGTTTATGAGGGCGTCCACAATCTCAAAAGACATATCCTGCTGCCCCTCACGCATTTCCAATCCATGCTGCGGGGCTTCATCCCAAAAGAAGGTGCTGACTTGCTCACTCATGGAGTACAGCTCTGCTTTTCTGCGCTTTTTCCGTTCCTCCGATGTATTGAATCCAAAATAGAATCTGTTGTCCATCCACATTCCTCCCGGAATAGAAACCAAGGCTATCCGCGTTTCAGTTCAATGCTGACGTTTCCGTTCTCGTCGATGGTCAGCGTCATGTGCTTGATGTGCTTCTCATAGAACTGCCGCCGCTCTGCGGGAGACATTTCGATCCTCGTGTTTCGCAGAGCTGCATCAAACATATCGTTGACGTTCAGGTGAACGGAGTTGTCAATCCAGCGGTACATCTCCTTGAACAGTGCGTTTTTCTTGATGTCCTCGCTGTTGCCGGAGTAGAAGTCATCCAGATAGCAGTAGAATATCCCGGATTCTGCAAGTGCTGCCTTCATATCCGGTCCGCATTTTTCCCGCTCAATCATGACAAGGAATCTGGCATCCGGTAAGGAAGAGATCAGCCCCCAGTAGTCGGAATCGCTTGAGACGATGACGAAGGAATCCACTTGCTTCTGGTAGTGTTCCTGACAGGCTCTTGCGGTGAGCTTGATGTCTACCAGTGATTTGTTCTGCTTGATCCGCTCAATCATGATATGCTCAACGGGAATGCGGGTGTAGTTTTCAAGAATCCGCCATGCCGTAGCGGTGTGTACGTCATCAAAGAGAATGATCGCCGTAATCTTTTGCATGACCTCATAATCAAGATTTTTGAGCGTGGCACACAGTTTGTACGGGTCGGAGTTTTCGCAGTCCACCACCAATACGGTTTTCTCGCTGTCATCTATGAAGTCGTAGATATTGTTTTTTACAAAAGCCCCTGCATCAGAGACTTTACTGTATTCCGTGAAGGCGTCGCAATGCCATTGATAAAGCAGGGTAGCAAACTTCTTATCATTATAGAGGACATTACCCTCGTCCATCGGTACCCAGTTGATATACATTTGATAGGGGTAGTAGGAGAGACTTGCGTAATAGATGTCCGCAGCATCTTTCGTTCCGTCCTCTGTCAAACCGTTTGGCATGATGAACAGCTCTTTTATGTACGCCCAGTTAATCCAGATTGGAAAGAGGCTCTTGCAGTTGTTAATGCGGTCTGAAATCAGCCGGTTGATCTCGATAATGTGGTGGCAGAGCTTTGTACTCGACTTTTTGATAAAGTTGATTCCGTCATTTGAAAGCTGCTGCATACTGGAAGCCGGGATGATCTCTGGCATTGAAAGCAGCCCTCGATACTCCATTCGCATGATGTCATTTATTTTCCGGTAGTTGCGCTCAATGGCGGTGCGGATGATACATAGATTACGAATGATGCGGGCATTTTTATCCTGCTCAAGCCGGTTGTATATCTCTATCTTCGGCGGCTCGTGTTCATTTTGAAAAATGCGGAGCGGGACGCCGATCAGGTAGGCAACCTTAGATACAAGTTCATAGGTGCTGTCTTTGTAGGCAATCTGTTCTCCGGCATATTCGATTCCATTCAACATGACTGAATTGCCCATGATCTACTCCTTTCTCGTAGGGGAGTTAAGCGGTCATTACATTGTCCGTCCACATCTCACACTGGCTCATGACAGTCTGGACAGCATCATCCATACCCTCTGGCGGATATTTGTGTTTTTTCAGCAACCTTTTGACCAGGCGGCGCATTCCAGCTCTTGCGCTCTCTTTCTTTTGCCAGTCTATTGTCTGGTTTTTGCGAAGCAAATCTGTCAGTTCTTTCGTGATAGCAATAAGCTCGTCATGCTCGTAAAAGTCCTTGATTGCTTGCGGCTTCGTGAGAGCATCATAGAAAGCAAGCTCGTCCGCTGTCAATCCGAGTTTTTCACCCTCGGCGGCAGCAGCGGCAATGTCTTTCGCCAGCTTGAGTAATTCTTGAATGACTTCCTCGTTGGTCAGCATTCCGTTCAAATAGCGGTTCATTGCGCTCTGAATGATTTCGGAGAACTTTTCAGACTTGACAATATTTGTTCGACGGTAAACAGAGACCTGTTCGGAAATCAGTTTTTTCAGGAGTTCGACTGCAAGATTCTTCTCCTTCATGTTTGCCACTTCTTCAAGAAACTTCGGATCGAACAACGAAAACTCAGTCTGGACATCAGAGAAAAGGTTGATAACGCCTTCGCTTTTGATACTGTGCTTCAAAAGCTCGTTAATGCGCTCATTTACTTCCGGAAGCGTAAACTTCTTTCCGGTACCGCCTGAAACCAAGCGCACGGTCATTGTTCTTACGGACTCGAAGAAAGCTGCCTCCATGCGAGTTTGCTCGTCTACCAAGCTGCTGCACAGCGAAAGTGCCTGCTTGAGAAGCAGGGCTTCTTTGATAAACACATTCTGTGTCTTCTCATGGTCGGGAAGCTCGTACTCTGCAACACTCTTGCCGAGTATGAAGTTCACTCCGCCGCTGATGAGCTTCGCCCTGTCGAGGTCGCTTCCGGTCATGAATTTCTCATAACTGAATCCGTGGAACAAATCTCTGCAAATAGAGAGCTTTTCAAGGAACTTCGGATATGCAGCCTTGCTTACATCTGTATCACCATAGTTCTTCTTGTCTCTGGCAGTATAGTCGTTCATTGCCTGTTTCAGTGCAGCCGCAATACCGACGTAATCGACAACCAAACCGCCTTCTTTATCTTTGAAGACACGATTGACGCGGGCGATAGCTTGCATCAGGTTGTGTCCAGCCATCGGCTTATAGACATACATCGTAGCAAGGGAGGGAACATCAAAGCCGGTCAGCCACATATCCACGACGATGGCGATTTTCAGCGGAGAGTTGTTGTCTTTGAATTTCCGCGCCATATCGTCCTTATGAGCTTTGTTGCCGATAATCTCACGCCATTCTTCGGGATCGTTATTGCCTTGCGTCATGACCACTGCAATCTTTTCCGTCCACGCTGGGCGTAGCTCAAGAATGCGCTTATAAATCTTCATTGCTATGGGACGCGAATAAGCAACGATCATCGCCTTGCCGGTTAGGATATTCTCACGGTAATTCTCGTAATGATCAAGAATGTCATTTACCAAGGAATTGATCGTCTGGTCGGCACCGAGGATTGCTTCCATCTGACCAAGTTCCTTTTTGCTCTTTTCAATGACATACGGATCGGCGTTGTCAGCCATAATGTCATACTCATTATCGATCAGATGGAGGGTGTTCTCGTCGAGTTTCAGGTGAATCACACGGCTCTCGTAGTAGACGGGTCTGGTCGCGCCATCTTCAACTGCCTGTGTCATATCATAGATGTCGATGTAATCACCGAAGACCTCTCGTGTACTGCGGTCTTTTGTGGAGATCGGTGTTCCGGTGAATCCAATGTAGGTCGCATTAGGAAGCGTGTCTCTTATAATGCGGGCAGTGCCGATAACGGTTTTCGCCTCGACTTCGCCGTTGTCCTTCTGCTTGACCACAACCTTCTCATTGAGACCATATTGCCCACGATGCGCTTCATCAGCCATCACGATAATGTTCCGACGCTCCGAAAGAGCTTCGTTGCTTTCTTCAAACTTCTGCATGGTCGTGAAGATTATGCCGTTTGCCTGTCTGTTTGCAAGCAGTTCTTTCAGATTCTTGCGGCTCTCAGCGTGCTGCGGCGTTTGCCGGAGGAAGTCCTTGCAGCGGGCGAATTGTCCGTAAAGCTGGTCGTCCAGATCGTTACGGTCGGTAATGACAACGATAGTGGGGCTTTCTAACGCTTCTTGCAGATAATGAGCATAGAAGACCATAGACAACGATTTTCCGCTGCCCTGTGTATGCCAGAAGACGCCACCCTTACCGTCCGTCACGGTTGCGTGTTTTGTAGACTCAATCGCCTTTTTGACTGCGAAATACTGATGATACCCGGCGAGTATCTTGAAAGTATTCTGTCCATCCACATTAAAGCAGATGAAGTTTTTCACGATGTCAAGGAAGCGGGTCTTCTCAAACAGTCCTACAAAGAATGTGTCAAATGATGCGTGTTGCGTATTCTCATAGCTGCCGTCTGTTGTTTTCCACTCCATAAAGCGGTCTTCGCCGGACGTGATTGTACCAGCCTTTGAAGTGGTCAAGTCGCTCATGACACATACCGCATTATAAATGAACATAGAGGGGATCTCATACATATAGTTCCGGAGCTGGCGGTATGCTGCGGAAGCATCGGTTTCTTCGCGGGACGGAGACTTCAACTCCACAATGACGAGCGGGAGACCATTGACAAAGAGGATCACATCCGGTCTTTTTTCGGAGTTCTCAATGAAAGTCCATTGATTCGCAACTGTGAACTCGTTACTGGCAGGATTTTTGAAGTCTACAAGGTAAACAAGGGTAGAGCGTTCTTCACCCTTGTCATAGTATTTTACCGGGACTCCGTTTTGGAGGTAGTCCATAAAGACCATGTTCTTCTGCAAAAGCGTTCCGGTTTCAAAGTTCTTGAGCTTATAGATTGCCTCCGTCAGAGCGTCCATAGGCAGGCTCTTGTTGATCCGCTGCAAGGAAGGTAGCAGAACATCCTCATAAAGCGGCGAGTGATAATCGCGCTCCACGTCCGGTCCATAGATATAGTTATAGCCCAGTTCTTCATTGAGAAGCTGCAAGACAGCGTTCTCGTAATTTGATTCTGTAAAATATCCTGCCATAGTTTGTCACTCCCTTTTACGCCAGACTCGCCCCGAACTGATCCAGCGTGTTTTCTGCATCTCTGTCTGTGACGGGCTTATTCATCGCTTTTTCAATTAGGTTTAGAAGGCTTTTTGCTCTGTCGATGAAATAGCCATTGAAGTCATCTGCCTTCAATTCTGCATAGTTGATAAAGTGCGATTCCACCCGTGCTTGCAACTCATTCTCAGTCAGTCCATCAACCTTTTTTAGAATTGCCCCCAGATACTCACTCGGCGCATTTCCGCCAATCGAGCGGTTGGTGGCTGGAAGAATCGGGGTCTTGTTAATGATGGAATTATACCGTTCGCGCTTGATGCCCATTTTCTCGCAATATGCTTCGGGGAATATATGGTGAATATCCGGAGACTCAAGCATACTGTTTACAATGTCAATCGTCGTGTTGTTCATAAAGTCACGACACTTCTCCTTGTAAAGAAGAGCCATTATACCTTTATATGCCGCGCTCAAGCGAGTTTGAAGGGTTAGCAGCCGCGTAGAAGAAAAGACTGCGCTGTTGATCGTGTGCATTGCATTCGGACGTCCATTGACCTCTTCAACCATGTCCTCAATGTCATAGGCATAGCGGGTTTCGTTCGCACCGCCATACATCTCACCCAAAATCCCGCACCAATACCACCGAGAAAGAGTTTTGATTGTGTTTGGCTCATTGCATTTGGATTTTCCGAGAACAGCGCAGATTGCCGCAAGTGGAATCAACTGCGTTGTATAGGGCAAATCTCTTTGACGGAAAACGCACTGATCCCGAAGAAGAAACTCCTTTGCGATTTTGAACCCAGACAGCACTGCATCCCGGTTCGCTATGTACGATTCATAAGGAAGTCCCAGAACATCTTTCTTTTTGCAGGAGATTGTGTTTGTCTTTCCAGACTGCTTGTTCAAATAGCTTGTATAGAGACAAACCGTTGTCAGGAAGGTAGTCTCATCAATCCCATCGAACAAGTCTGTTCTCAGCGTGTCACCGAAACCGCAAATTGTATTTCGACACTGCACCCAGTCTTTTCTCAGGTCAAAGTCTCTTGTGGCATAAGTTGCGGTAACAAGCTCAAACACCGTGAGAGGAACACCGCCAGTATTGACGTTCTCAAACACCTTGCACACTGCCTCTCGCGGCGTGGACTTGTCCAGTGTAATCACAGGCAGCTTATACCCGGAAATTGTATTCAGCACATCCGCTTGGAAACGCTTGAACTCGTCCATTGCTTCCGGCTTCATTCCGTAGTGCGTCATGTAGCCCATGAACCAGTCCATAACTGCGTTGCTGTCGAATACGATATTGACCGGAAACAGCTTGTTCTCGTATTCATATTCTCTGGTTGAGAGGTCGAGCTTCACATCACGGTCAAAATTCTCTTTAATTTTGCGGTCTTCGGGGATGGACAGGACTGCATCAAAACGATCCTCATCATCGTCGAGGCACTTCTCCATTGAGAGATAGTAATAACGCTTAATAGCCTTGCCTTTTTCTGTTTTGGTCGAGACCGGCTCTTTAGAGGATGTTGCCTGATAGATTGAAGTAAGCCGTTGCTGTCCATCAAGAATCAAATGCTCCGGCTTTACTGAGACGCCTTTTACGCCCGTAATTGTGCGGTATTTGAATTGGATGTCCGGATTGCCGTATTGCAGCCGCATGATGGCACCCATAGGATAACCCTGTGATAAGCTGGCGATAATGCCTCTAATTCGGCTATCATCCCAAGTCCAGTCGCGCTGAAACTCCGGCAACTGCATTGAGCCGGACTTAACCTCCGCTAAAAGCTGACTTAGGTTTGTATCAAGAGATTGTGGTGAAATAATCACGTCTGCGCCTCCTTCATTGAGTCTTACTGATCGGACGAGCCCAGTCTGCTTTCCAAATCTGAAATATCGCTGCGGATGGAAGAGATGTCCGACTCAATATCGTCAACCCGCTCGGATAAAGAAGCTTGCTGACTTTGAATGTACTCCATTTGTGAGTATAGACCTCGCACTGCCAGAATCAATTCTACCATCAGCCCCTTATCATCGAGGGAGAGAAGACGTTCTTTTTCAGCCTGTATCTTTTCCGCCTCCTGTTGAAGCCGCTCTTTCTCACGAACTGCTTCTGCTGCGGCTTTCTCAAGACGAACCCGTTCCTTTTCAAGACGCTTTTTCTGGCGCTCGTCTTTGCTTTTTTTCAAGCTCTCCTGAACTTTATCAAACATGGTACAACCTCCAAATCAGGTAAACGATAATTTAGAGCAGCAAGCAATGGCATTATATCGACAAATGTTTGTTGAAAACAACAATGATGCCCGCCGAGAGAGCCGCGCTGATGAATACTTTGATATTTCAATCGGTAAGACTCCACCGCGCAAG
>OHHH01000205.1_pt1 | contig 26134 bp, 20 predicted proteins | sample 1567951 | NCBI WGS metagenome assembly OHHH01 (sample SAMEA3879550, study PRJEB24766) | human gut metagenome | biome: human-associated habitat; feature: feces | place: USA | collected 1985/1987 | reverse complement strand
CCTCACATTCGTTCGGCACCTCCCTTTACACAAGGGAGGCTGAAAATGCGGCTGTCCGTTGCTCTGATTTTATATGTAATTTGTTGCGGACAGGGGCAAGCCCTGTCCCTACGGTTTGTGCGTGAATTTTAATTACATTTTAGCCGTGAATTATCATATATCAACAACAATTTAACGGCGGGAGCAAGCCCCCGCCCTACGTTGTGAAATTGAATTTGCGGATATATAAAAGCTAATTTACCTACACAAAAAATTATCTATACAAAACCGCAAAATAATGTTAAAATATATAATAATGCTTAAAAGGCGGTGAGGTTACGGAATTGTTTGATATTGCCGGACTTAAAATCCGTATGGATTGCAAGGACGGGATGCTTTATGAACGCTCAAGGGCATATTTGAGCGAAAATCAAGACGGCAAAGAGGATTTTACCGTCGCAATGCCCGACGAAATATTAAAACAAAAAGCCGAAGCGTTGCCACAGCTCACAGCTGACGAATGTTACTACGTCTATATGGGCGAAGCGTTCTATTATAACCTCTTAAACCATAACGGAATTTTGCTTCACGCCTCTTGCATTGAAAAAGACGGCGTTGCATATCTGTTTTCGGCGAAAAGCGGGGTCGGGAAATCCACTCACACGCATTTATGGTTGGACAAATTCCCCGACGCACGAATGATAAATGACGACAAGCCTGCTATTCGCTTAATCGACGGCGAATATTGTGCTTGCGGAACGCCGTTCAGCGGAAAAAATGATGAGAGCACAAACATAGCCGCCCCGATAAAGGCGATAGTCTTTCTTGAACGAGGCACGAAAAACAGTATTTCAAGAATATCGCCGCAAAGTGCAATACCGTTGTTTTTAGCGCAGACAATTCGCCCGTCAGCCGCAAGCGTGATGGACAAGCTTTTGACGGTGCTCGACGGTGTGCTTAAAAATGTACCGATTTACAAGCTAAAATGCAATATTTCCGAGGAAGCGGTAATGACCTCATATCTCGGAATACAAAATGATTTATCAAATGGAGAAAAGCAATGAAAATCAAAGACGGATATATAATCAGAGAAGTTGCAGGAAGTAATATTGTTGTTCCGATAGGTGACGAGCAGATGTCATTCGGCGGAATTATGACGCTCAACCCCGTTGGTGCGTTCATTTGGAAGCTGCTTGAAAAGGGTGCAACTAAGGATGAATTGGTTGACGCTGTTCTTAAAGAATATGAAATTGACCGTGACACAGCTTCAAGCGATATTGACAAGTATATTGCAAAACTTCGTGAAAAGAACATAATCGAGGATTAAGCCGTGGAAAAGAAGAAAATACACCTTGCACAGATTATGCCGATAATCGAGGATAAGCTGTCGCAGGGCGGAACGGTTGAAATGCCGATAACGGGTACAAGTATGTTGCCGCTGCTTGTTCAAGGCAGAGATACGGTGATTTTGGAAAAGTGCGACAGAAAGCTTAAAAAATACGATTTGCCGCTTTACAGACGTCCCGACGGCGCATTTGTGCTTCACAGGGTTGTAAATGTTTCGGATGATTCGTACACAATGTGCGGAGATAATCAATGGATTAAGGAAAACGGCATAACCGACGGTATGATTATCGGGCTTGTTCGCACAATAAAGAGAAACGGAAAAGAAATTTCGGTTAACAGTAAAAAATACAAAGCGTACTGCCGTTTTTGGAGTATGCTTTTCCCGATAAGAAAATACATTGTTAAAATCAGAGGGAAATTGAAAAAATGAAAAACACCGCCGCATTGAATTGGATAAAACGCAATTCCGTCTCGGAACTGCCGAAAATGGTGTCGCTGATAATTTGCGACGCTCTTTATTCCGTGTGCGGAGTTTCAATGGCGATATTTGCAAAGCTTATTATAGACTCGGCGCAAAAGGGCGACAAGGACAGACTTATTCACAATGCAATAATTTTATTGCTTGTAATAGTCGCTCAAATATCGCTGAAATTGCTGTCAAAGGCTCTTGAGGTGCGTATTTCGGGCAGACTTGAAATGAAATACAAATCAAAGCTCTTTGAAAGCATATTGAAAAAGGATTACCTCAAAATCAGTCAGTATCATTCCGGCGAGCTTATGACAAGGCTCACAAGCGACGTTACTGTTGTGAGTCAGGCGGTTACAACGATAATGCCGGCGATTGCTTCGATGCTTACAAGGCTTGTTTGTGCGTTTGCGGTGCTGTTTGCGCTCGACAAGTGGTTTGCGCTTTTGTTTTTGATTGCAGGACTTGTGCTGTTTGTATTTACAAGAATATTCAGAGGCTCAATGAAAAAGCTTCACAAGGCAGTGCAGGAAACCGACGGCTCCGTTCGCTCCTTTATGCAAGAGTCGATTGAGAGCGTGCTTGTTATTAAAATTTTCAACGTCGGTAAAAAAATTATGGAAAGGGCAGAGAGGCTGCAAAAAAACAACCTTGACGCCAAAATTAAGAAAAACAGATGGTCGATTTTTGCGAATTTAGGCTTTTCGGCAGCTTTCTCGTTGGGATATTTGTTCGGACTTGTGTGGAGTGGTGTAAAACTTTGCACAGGCGGTATGTCGTTCGGCACGCTTACGGCAATTATGCAGCTGATAAGTCAGGTTCAAGCTCCGTTCACTTCGCTTTCGGGCATTGTTCCGCAGTATTATTCAATGATTGCTTCTGCGGAGAGAATTATTGAGATTGAAAATTTGAGCGCAAGCAAGAGCCTTAACGATAAAAACATCAACACCGAAAAAGTTTATTCGGAAATGCAAGAAATTCGTTTTGATAACGTGTCTTTCGGCTATGGCAGAGATTCGGTAATCGAAAATGCCGATTTTACAATCAAGAAAAATGATTTTACGGTTATTTCAGGAATATCGGGAATAGGAAAAAGTACGCTGTTTAAGCTGTTGGTCGGCGTCGTTCCGCCCGACAGCGGCAGGATTTACATAAAATGCGGTGATAATGAATACGGTATAGATAAGTATATGCGAGGCCTTTTTGCCTATGTTCCGCAGGGGAATATGCTTTTCAGCGGTACGATCAGAGATAATATCCGTTTTGTGAACAGTTCGGCAGGCGAGGCGGAAATTATGCGTGCGGCGGAAATAAGCTGTGCGGATAAGTTTATAAACGAGCTTCCCGACGGACTTGACACGGTGCTTTTGGAAAACGGCCACGGTCTTTCCGAGGGACAAATACAAAGGCTTGCGATCGCCCGTGCGGTGCTGAGCGATGCTCCGATACTTTTGCTTGACGAGGCAACGTCCGCACTCGACGAGAAAACGGAAAAGCAGGTCCTTTCAAATATTCGAGAGCTTAAAAACAAGACCTGCGTCATTATTTCGCATAAGGCGGCGGCGTTTGAGATTTGCGACACCGAGCTTAGAATTGCGGATAAAAAAATCAGTATGCAGAAATTAAGGTGAATTTGTTTTTTATTGTTGTATAATCAAGATATTTCTGTTATAATTATTGAGTGTGATTATAATGATAATTTTCATAAAGGGAGAAACATATGAGTTACAGTTCAAACGAGAAAAAAGAACACGAGGACGGAGTAAGCCTCGACAATATGTTGATGTATCTCAAAAAGCTTTTGAATAAATGGTGGTTGATTTTACTGTCGGCTGTTGTTGTCGCACTTTTGGGATTTATAGTTGCAAAGGCTACTTATGTTAACGAATATTCTTCAAGAATTATGTTTATTGCGAGCAATAGGGATTCGGCAATTACCGTTGCAGGTCAGTCTGCTTCCGATATTAACGCTTCGGTTTCGCTTGCCGAGAGCTTTAAGTATGTCTTTACAACAACTGAACTTGCAACAAATGTTGCTAATTCATGCGGATATCAGGTTACGGCAGAACAAGTGAAAAAATTTATATCTGTAAATTCGATAGAGAATACCTCTATTATTTATCTTACTGTAACGACAACCGACCCAAAGGTTTCTTACGGAATAGCTAAAGCTTATGTAGAGAATTATCCGGGAGCAATCGAAAAAGCTTTCCCGAATACAAGGCTTGCGGTTATAGATCCTCCGTTGCTTACGGAAAAGCCAAATGAAAATAATGATGCACTTATTTATACGATCCTTGGATTCGTTCTCGGATTTGCACTGTCTTGCTTCTTCATTGTTTTGTCCGTTATTATCAAAGATACAATCAAGAGCAGCGATGAAGTCAGTGAAAAATTGAATGTTGCGTTGCTCGGCAGTATCAATAAAGTCAATTCCAAATCTAAAAATGATTCTAAACAGGGCGTTCTTGTCACGGATAAGAAAACAGGCTTCTCTTTTATTGAATCGTACAAACTTGTCAGAACAAAAATTGAATACGCTTCTGCAAAGAAGGGATATAAAACGATTGTCGTTTCAAGTACAACCGAGAGTGAAGGAAAGACAACAACAGCCACGAATATCGCACTTTCGCTTGCACAAAACGGCAAGTCGGTTCTTCTTATCGACGCCGACTTGCGTAAACCGGCAGTTGCTAAGACCTTGGGCTTCGCCGCTACCGATGACGAGGGTATATGCGGTATAATTTCCGGCGATAAGACACTTAAGGAGTCAATTAAGTATTCCGAGAAATATCAGCTGTTTGTTCTTGTTTCGGGCAAAGCTGTTGATAACTCTTCAGAAATTCTTTCTTCACCTAAAATGGAAGAGATTATTGAATCCGCAAAGAAAGAATTTGACTTTGTCATTATTGATACAGCGCCGTGCGGAATTCTTGCAGATGCCGCAATTGTTGCAGGCTATGCCGATACAAGCGTTATTGTCGTTAAGCAGGATTGCGCTCCGGCAAGGAAGATTAAGAGAGCAATAGATAATATTGAGAACTCGGGAATAGAAATACTCGGTTGCATTTATAACAATGCGGAAAGAAGTTTCGGTAAACCGTCCTTCTACGGAAAAAAGAGCGGTTATGATTACGGATACGGATATAGCTACGGCGGCAGTTCTGTTAATTCAAAACATAACGATAAGCAATCAAGGTAAAATTTAATAAACAGATGAAAGCACAAGTTATCTTGTGCTTTTTTCTGTGTATAGCATTTTGCATAAAGTTGTACAAAAAAATATATGAATTTTGCAAAAAATTCTATATATTTATTGACGAAAAGTGTATTTAGTTGTACAATATACTATAAATATGTGTATTATTGCGCCCATTTTACAATAAAACGTGGGGGCAAGCATAAATTTTACTTAAATTCGACTTAAAAGTGCAACGTATCGGAGGGTGCTTTATGGATATGAATATGGACATCAAGGATGTCATAGCCAAACTTAAATCAGGCAAGGGCGGTAAAAAGAATGCGAGGAAAAAGAATGCGTTTAATGCGTTCTTTGAGAAAAATCCTAAAATGAAAATTATTTTGCCGCTTGTATTTATCGTTATTGCGGCTGTGGTTGCAGCGTTGATAATTATATCGGGCATCAAAACGGACTCAGGGCTCGACGAAACCGTTACCAATCCGGCACAGTCGGTTGACGTTCTTCCGATGATTGAAAGAAGCGAGGGCGAAACCGTTGCGGAGGGTGTGGACCCGTTTTCCGAGGACGTTATTGCAAACGCAAAGATAAAAGGTATGGTATATAACTCTGACGGTTACAGAACAGTAATCGTGGAAACGAAGCTTCGTTCGTATGTGCTTCAAGTCGGAGATTACGTACCCGGTTCAGAGTGGCTCGTTGAATCCATAACAGACAGTTCGGTTACTTTCTCGCTCGGCGAAAAGAAGAGAACCGTTGAAATGAAATAATTCGGCAAAATAACATCTTTTATAAATAATAGAGTTTCTTAGGGGGAACACACAATGTACAACAGTTCAACAAAAAAATTGAAAGCTGTTTTGGTTGCGATTTTGGCAATCGTGTTGCTTGTCAATGCCGTGTTACCTATGACGGTAATGGGTTCAAGCAGGGAAAATACAGGCGATTACCAATATTATGTAATCAAGTCGGGGGACACCTTGACAAGAATAGCTAAAACTCACGGCGTTACAGTCAGCGACATTATGACCGCTAACAATCTTTCTGACGCTGACAGGATTATTTCGGGAAAGGTAATTAAAATACCGCTTACCGAGGAGTCCGCTGCTTCCACATGGTCGTCATCAAGACTTTCGCTTAATCTTGTTGATGCAAATGTTAAGGATGCGCTTTCGGCAATAGCAAGAAATGCGGGCTATACTATCATTTTTGTCGGTGACGCAACCACAACGCTTACCGTTAATCTTGAGCAGATGTCAGCACTTAAGGCTATTGACTATGTTACAAGGCTTGCGGGTCTTTCTTACCTTAAAGACGGCAACACCTTGATGGTAGGCACTACTGCAGAGCTTAATGAGAAATTTATTGACAAGGTTGTAATGACCAAGTTCACCCTTAAATACATAACAGTCGGCGTTCTTCAGACGCAGGCAAGCGCACTCGGCTTGTCAAACGTTCAGTATGTTTCGACAGAGACTGACGACAGCACAGTATTTGTCAGCGCATGCCCTAAGGAGCTTGCTAAAATTCAAGAGCTTATAAGGCTTATTGACGTAAGCAGTAACATCAACGCAGGTGCGGCTCTTGTTGCGGCTAATTTCAAGGAAATCAACCTTAATTACATTACAGCCGAGGAGTTCAGTTCGCTTCTCTCAAGTCTCGGACTTGACCCCGGAATTGTAGTAGCATCAAGACCTTATACCCTCTATACATTTGTTACTGGTAGTGCTCTTGCAGACATTAAGACAATAAAGGCAGTTATCGATAAACCTCTTACAGGTGCTAATCTCGGCGCTTCAAAGAGCGATCAGGTTGTAGAGCCGTCCACCACTCCCTCAACAGGCGAGCCGGCAACTCCGGGCACTTCAACAGGAACTCCGGGCACTTCGACAGGAACTGCTGAAGCAAAAATACTTCGTGAAATCGAGCTTGAGCATATTGACAGAACTATGGCTGTCGGCATTATAGACAGCTTCCCCTACGAAGTCACCGTTTACGGACCCGAAAAGATGACCAAGAAGCTTTGGCTTATGGGCACAGAGTCGGAAGTTAATAAGGCGGAGAGCAAAATCAAGGAATTTGATACCGAAAGCTATGCTGACAGCATGAAGCTTGAAAACACATTCTTTGTATATGATCTTCAGAATTGCACGGCTCAAGAGATGCTTGACAGGCTTGCAAATATAAATCTTGAAAATGTTACCTTCAAGACTAATGCGTATCCCACAATTTCAAAGGCTCTTATCGTTTATTGCGATTACGCAAAGCAGGAGCAGGTTAAGAGCTTGCTTGATGCCATGGATACGGCAAGCACCGAGGAAGTTTTGAACAGAGCAGTTGAAGTTACTGCCAGCGAAGCGGTTGCGAGAAACAGAATTGCCGGATTGATGAGCGTTCATCCTGAAATTCCGACAATGGATCAATTTACATTTGTAACAGCTGATTCCAAGACGGGAAGCGGTTCTGCATGTACCACTTACGTTAAGGCTACACCCGAAATGGCAGATTACATTAAGGGCTTGCTTACAGAGCTGGATTCGGCAGCTTAATTGTTAAAATTGGGTGCAGGAATAATACTTTTTCTTGCACCCTATACGCATATTTTTAGTTAAATGTTCAAAGTTTAGGAGTTGTATTCAGTGGTTTTTACAGGCAAAGAAAGCTCTTATCCGTTCGTGATAGAGGACCTTTTAAAACATACGGCGGAGGTTGGAGGCTCCGATTTGCACTTGGTAGCGGGAATTGAGCCGTGTGTCAGAATAAACGGAGACCTTAAGCGTCAGACCGATTTCCCGAAGCTCGCACCGGAAGATATTGAGAAAATGCTTCTCGATATAATGTCCCCGTTGCAGAAAACAAAGCTTGAAGAGGATTGGGAATTGGACCTTGCGGTAGCAGTACCCGGAGTTGCTCGTTTCAGAGGAAACGTCATCATCCAAAGAGGTACGCTTGCGGCGGTATTCAGAGCTATTCCGTTTGAAGTTCCTGAACTTGAAAACCTCGGACTTCCCTCAGATATTAAAAGACTTTGCAATCTTCCGAGAGGACTTGTACTTGTTACAGGACCTACAGGCAGCGGTAAATCGACAACTCTTGCCGCTATGATTAAGTACATAAATGAAAGATATGAAACAAACATAGTTACGGTTGAGGACCCTATCGAGTTTTTGCATACTCATATAAAATCAACTGTACGTCAGAGAGAGATAGGAAACGATACTCACAGCTTTGCCAATGCACTTAAAACTGTTTTGAGACACGACCCCGATACAATTATGATCGGCGAGATGCGTGACCCTGAGAGTATTTCGATTGCGGTTACTGCGGCTGAAACGGGACACCTTGTTTTGTCTACTCTCCATACGCAGACCGCACCTATGACGATTTCCCGTATTATCGACTCCTTCCCCGAGGGACAAAAGGGACAGATAAGACAGCAGCTTGCAAACTCATTGAAAGCTGTTATTTCGCAGCAGCTTATTCCCACCATCAACGGCAAGGGAAGATGCGTTGCGGTTGAGTATATGGTCGATACGCCCTCTGTTAAAAACCTTATCCGTGAGGAAAAGGAGCATCAGCTCTATGCGGCTATGCAGACAGGACAGATGCAGGGAATGCAGACTATGGACCAAGCTCTTTTAAGACTTTATAAAGAGCAGAAAATTTCAAAGGAATCTGTAATTGAATTTTGCGTTGATGAAAAAGAGGTCAGACGACTTCTTATGACATCGGGTTACTAATATAAAAGGGGGCAAATGCTTTGGCATCCTTTACTTACGACGGTATGAACCGCCAAGGACAGAACGTCCACGGCGAGGTTGTTGCGGATAATTCCTCCGCAGCTATGGATAAGCTCCGTGAAGCCGGAATTATCGTTACCGACATCAAAGAAAAAGTTATCAATGAGAAAAAAAAGTCGGGCGGTAAAAAGGTTTCTATACAGGACGTCGCTGTTTTCGCAAGACAGATGGCAGCTATGATTTCGGCAGGTGTTCCTGTTACAAGAGCGTTGGCAACGCTTGCAAAACAGACAACCAACCCGACTCTTTCGGCAGCTATTGTAGATATTTCCGAAAATGTTGAAAGCGGTATGCCTCTTTCGGACGCATTTGCTATGTATCCTAAAATTTTCGACGACCTTTTCGTTGCAATGATTGCCACGGGCGAGGTCGGCGGTATTCTTGAACAATCGCTTATCAGCCTTGCAAACCAGTTGCAGAAAAACAAGGCGTTGAAGGACAATATCAAATCAGCGGTATCGTATCCTAAGAATATCGGTATTTTTGCTATCATACTTCTTATTGCGATGCTTGCATTCATGGTTCCGATTTTCCAGAAGATGATTCCGTCGGGAACAGAATTAAACGGACTTACACAGTTTATATTCAATGCCTCGACCAGCTTGAGAACACAATGGTATTTATGGATTTTGGTTGCGGCTGTCATAATTGTCGCATTAAGATTTATCATAAAGAGCAAGTTTGCACATACTTTTTGGGAAAAGAACAAATTACATATGCCGTTGATCGGCGACTTTATTACAAAGATGGTTGTAGCTCGTTTTTGCCGAACTCTTGCCACGCTTCTTTCGGGCGGTGTTACCGCTGTTGAGGCTTTGCAGAGCGCAGGTCCCACATCGGGCAGCGATCTTATAAGGGATGCGGTTAATGACGCTATTTCCGACATTGAAGAGGGTAAATCCATTTCGGATTCTCTTGATAAGAGTGGATTGTTTCCTCCTATGGTTACAGGTATGATTGCAATCGGCGAGGAAGCAGGTACATTGCCGGAGCTTCTTGACAAAGTTGCCGAATTCTACGAGGAGGATGTTGAAGCGACATCAAGAAACCTCGGTTCGATTATAGAGCCTATCGCACTTATCGGTATAGGCGGTCTTGTCGGTGCAATGCTTATTTCGTTGTACTTACCTATATTCACAGCGTCTACTTCTATCGGCTCATAAACAGGGGGAAGAAATTTATGGCTAAAGTTAAAAGTGTAATCGGCCTTGAGGTCGATTCGAGAGAAATAAGGGCAGTTGAAATTACCCGTTCAAGCGGTACATATTCAATTTTAGCGTGCGGAAAAGCTCCGTTGGTTGAGGGAACAGTTGAAGAAGGTTTCATAAGAGATCCCGACCGATTTAATGTTGCGTTGACCGAGCTGCTCCAAAGCGGCGGCTTCAAAAGTCCTGACGTTGTTGTCGGCATCAACAATGAGAACGTTATTATGAGATATGCGACCTTCCCCAAGGTTGACGATGATAAGCTTCGTAATATGGTTCTCTTGCAGGCTCAGGAATTCATTCCCATTCCGATACAGGAAATGGAAATTGACTATGTTGTCGCAGGCGACGGCGTAAATGATGAGGATCAGCCCATCACACATGTTATGCTTGTTGCGGCAAGAAGAAATATGATTGAGCAGTACATAAACATTCTTTCGGCTTCAAAGCTTCAGGTAACAGACGTCGATTCCTCGGTGCTTTCGCAGATAAGAGGGCTTAAAGCAGGGCTTGTAGGTGACGAAAAGTTTGCTCTTTTGAATATGACCGACGACCTTCTTAACTTTATAGTTGTCAAGGGCGACGAAATTTCAATGGTACGTTCTATAACAACTCCGGACAGAGTTGCCGACAGCGTGAACAATATCTACAAACTTGAGCCGAACGAGGAAACTCTTACAACCGACGTGGAAGAGGTCGGTGCTATGCTGGCTTCCGAAACCGCTTCATCCGTAAGCTATTATGCGATGCAGAACGGCGACAGCCCCATTGAAAAGATTTTCTTCACAACGACAGCAGATCAAAGTGCTCGCTTGTGCGATATAATTAAGGATACAATTATGGAAATGCCCGTAATTGTTCCCGATTTTTATTCAACCTATAATTTCGGACTTGACCGAAACGTATTAAACGAATTCGCAGGCTGTATCGGTCTTGGAATTCAGGCATTGGAGGTTTAAGCAGTGTTCAAAGTTAGTTTGTTACCGGACAGTTACAGACGCAGGCTTGAAAGCAGAAAGAAAATTGACTTGATTTCAAAAATTGCGCTTGTAATTCTTGTTTGCCTCTTTATTGTCTACGGAGGCGTTGCGGTTAAGGGTCAAATCCTTAAATCAAAGCTCAAAACAATTCAGCGTAAAAACAGCGCTATTGAGAGCGAATTCCCTGCACTTCAAGAATACCAAAACATATACAATGAGTTGGGCGAAGTAAGAAAAATGATTGAAAGCATCACTCCGCAGGATCCCGATGCAGTTGAATTTTTCACAATGATTTCAAATCAAACACCCGACTATGTTCAGATTACGCAAATAAACCTTGAAAACTGGTTCAAAGAGGGCATTTGCACCCTTACCTGCACAGTTCAGGACAATCAGGATTACAAGGATTATGTCGATTTGTTCAAAACCGAAGAAATGCAAAAAATCGTCAAGACGGTTGAGACAACAAGTTACACAAGAACCTCAGGCGAGGACGGAAAAAGCGTTACCTTTACACTTGTCTTGAGTATGTCTAACGGCGTTAATGTTACTGCGGGTGCTCCCGTTTATGAGACAGTTACCGACAAAAAGGGCGAGGCTGTAACAAATGAGAGCGGAGAGGTTCAGACAACACAGGTTACAACTACCGCAGCGGCAACAACAACGACCGAAACTACGACGGGGGAGGCTAAATAATTATGGCTTTAAGCGATGTTATTAAAAAGAAGCAGGCTACCGGCGACGGCTTGGAAAATGAAAAGGCTGCTAAGAAAAATCCCCTCGACGACGTCAGAGTGGTAATTGCCATATTGTTTGTCGCTTGTATAGGACTTATCGTTCTTACCGTTTTCGGTGCGAAGGGTATCGATGCGACGGAAGCGAATATTGAAAAGGCGAAGGCTCAATACAAGCAAAATCAGCTTGCTATCGCAAACCTCAAGGCTTTGCAGGCACGCAGCGGCGAATATAAGCAGCAGATAGCCGAATACGATATAATGATTTCAAAGGATCCGCTTGATCAAATGCAGATTATGATTGATCTTGAAAAGGATGTCGAGGCGCATAATTGCAGCCTTACGGAGCTTACCTTCGGCGAGCCTGAGAAAAACGAGCAGAATGTCAATCAAGTAGCAGTTAATCTTACAATTACCGGCTCATACAGGGATATTATAACTTTCTGTCACGACACGGTAAGCGATAAGCAGATAAAACGAATAGACACAATCAATATTACGGGTACAGACGAACAGAGAACGGCACAGATAGTACTTGTAGAATTTTCAAGATAATTCATCGGGCAGATTTTCGAATGGAGAGAGATTAAATAATGGCGAATAACAATCTGATAATACCCGGAAGCATGGGCTCAAGGCTTGTTGCAGCCGGAATTATCACAGAGGAACAGCTTTCTGAGGCGTTGGAAATACAAAAAACGAGCAAGGAGCTTATCGGCACAATCCTTACGCAGCTGGGTTACTGTACTGAGGAAGATATAGCAAAAACCCTTGCTAAAAAGACAGGCTATAAATATGTTTCAATCAATGAGATAGGCGTCAATGTTTCAGCGGCTAACCTTATCACACCCGAAATGGCGTTGAGGAACCACATTCTTCCGCTTTATCAGGACGAAAAGACCTTGTATGTCGCAATGAAAAATCCGAACGATATCATTACGATAGACAATCTCCACCTTATGACAGGGCTTGAGATTTGCCCCTTGGTTGCTCCCGATATGGAGCTTACCGCCGCAATCGAAAACTTTGCAAATATGAACTCGTCGCTTGATAATTATGACGAGGACGATGCGAGCGACGACCAAAATGTATCAGAGGAATTTTCCATTGATGATAAGCCGGCGGTTTTGCTTGTAAATCAGATTATAAACAACGCAATTAAAGCAGGCGCATCCGATATTCACGTTGAGGCACTTGAAAAGCACATGAGAGTCCGTTTCAGAATCGACGGTGTTTTGCAGGAGGTAATGCAGAACCAAATCAAGCTTTTCCCCTCGGTTGTTTCACGTGTTAAGGTGCTCGGCGGTATGGATATTGCCGAAAAGCGTATCCCGCAGGACGGTCGTGCTACCGTTAGATTTGAGGACAGAACACTCGATATTCGTATCGCTACAATGCCCACCGTTTACGGCGAGAAGATTGTTATGCGACTTCTTGAAAGATCGCAGGGTGTTGTAAAGCTTCACGACCTGCACTTCTCGGAGAGACAGTTCCCGAGATTTGAAAAAGCAATTCACATGCCCTACGGCTTCCTGCTTGTTACGGGCCCCACAGGTAGCGGTAAATCTACAACTCTTTACGCTACTCTTGCCGAGATAAGCTCGGACGATAAAAACACGATTACACTTGAGGACCCGGTTGAGCGCCGTATGGCAGGTATCAATCAGGTTCAGATGAATAACAGGGCAGGTATGACCTTTGCGGCGGCTTTGCGTTCGGTATTGCGTTCCGACCCCGATATTGTCATGGTCGGTGAGATTCGTGACGGCGAGACTGCAAAGATTGCCGTCGAAGCGGCTCTTACGGGACATATGGTTCTTTCGACCCTGCATACAAACGACGCACCGGGTGCGGTAACCCGTCTTAACGAGATGGGCGTTGAACCGTTCCTTGTTACATCCTCACTTGTCGGCGTATTGGCGCAGCGTCTTGTCAGACGTCTTTGCCCCAAGTGCAAGGAGGCATATCAGATAAAGAGGGATGACCTTCTCAAGATATTCCCTGATCTTCCGCTTGACGAGTATCCCGACGAGGAGTTTACACTCTACAAGCCTAAGGGCTGTATCACTTGCAACAATACAGGCTATAAGGGACGAGAGGCTGTATTTGAATTCCTTACCGTTACCGAGGAAATGAAGGAGCTTATCCTTGACCGTGCAAACGCTGCGGCTATTAAAGAACTTGCCGTTAAGCAGGGAATGCACACGCTGAAGGATGAGGGTATTTACAAGGTAATGCACGGAAAAACATCGATAGAGGAAATTTTGAGAGTTATAGTTTAATTTATACGGAAAGGTGATTCGTATGAAATCAAGGCTTAAACAAAACGGCGGTTTTGCATTGACAGCGGTCATTGCGTTGCTGTTTATACTTTCGCTTATGGGCACGGCAATGTATGCTTATACAATGACCAGCCTTAGAACTGTACGCTTTTTGTCAGACAGAAAGAAAGCGGAGTATCTTGCTCAAGCCGGAGCAGAGGCTGCATCATACGCATATCAGCTTGCTGTTAACAACAAAGGCACCGATTCTGATGTCAATGAGTTTATCGTTGAAACAAGTGAAGACGGCGACAAGATTGAAACTAACAAGATATACCTTATTTGGAATAAAACGGCAACTCCTGCGGAATATCAATATGTTACCGAGGCAGGCATGGCTGCTTGTACGGATAAGGAAATAATCGGATATTATCAGGTTGAAATAACGAATATCGTTGAAACCAAAAAGGGAAAATTCCTGAAAACCGAGACAAAGGCCGACGGCTCGGGCATTATAGCCGAGGAAGATGTCGAAATGATTGACAAACAGAGGCGTTTTGTCAGCAAGGGCTATGCGGTTAAGGGGAACGATATAAATGACGTTGTTCCTGCGACTGTGACGGCGAGGATTTCAGAGCCTGTTCAGGGACTCGGCACATTTTACGATAACGACGGTGCCAATGCGGGAATTATCGACCCGATTTCAAATGACGAATTTACTAAGCTCGGCACGGTAAAGCTTCCGTCAAACCTTTCGCTTAAAACAAAGCATTTCGGCACCTTTACAATCAACATAGGCGAACGAAGCACACCTGCAAAGCTCGGTTATTCCTCGGGCAACCTTATTTTGAACGCTCCTACGACAGGGACAATCAAGATGAAGGAAAAGCAGGATAACATTGTTTCTTTCGTCGGAATGAACGACTTGTTTGTAAACACGGATATTGATGTTACACCCACTAAAAAGAACTACAATATTATGTTCTTGAAGGGTAACAACATTGTAATAAACGGCGATATAGAGATTTTTGCATACGGATTTTACAGAAATACACTTACCAAGTTAGGCTCGAATTTAGGAATGATAGGCGACGCTATAAAGGGAAAATACAGATTCAGCACGGTTGTTTTGGGAACTCCGAACCCTGAAACTGCGGCAATTACCGACCCGATAAACAATAGTATTTACAGCTTAGGTCGCTGCGGCAAGGTCTTTTTCGGCGGCGACGTATATGTAAATATAGAAATGCCGAACGTCGGTGTTTACAGATACAAGGCTTTTTCTGCCGGTGATGTTTATTACTTTGACGACAATGCACCGCAGAATACAGGCAGCGAAAACGAATACGGCGTCGATTTGCTCAAGTATTTCCTTGACTATTCGATCGCAACCAACAAATATTCAAAGAATGTCCTAAACAGATTTGCGGATTTGATTGAGATTTATTATCAGACTGCCGAGGGAGATACACCTACGCAGTATGTTGTCGGCGACGGCAACGGCAATATGACCAAAAACCTGATGAGAAAAATCGACGTTGACAATAACGCAAAAGACACATACAGCTCGATTATTCCGCCCGATCCCTCAGATTCATCATCTCTTATGTGGGAATAAGACTTTTTGAAAATAAGTTAGGAGGAGCATTATGAAAAGTATTTTTAAGAGCATTAAAAGTACGGTAAAACAAAAACAAGGTATGACGCTTGTGGAAACACTTGTTGCCATAGCTTTGGTTATGCTGATAATTTTTACCTTTACACCGCTTTTCCTCCAAAATTTCAAAAATATCCGCACGGCGGGCGAGGTTACAAAATCCTCATACGAAAAGGCGAGCTTGTTGGAGAGGCTCATTGCAAATAAGGGCGAAAACGCACCCGGATATGAAATCTCCGTAAGTGATGTTCCGCTTACAATGACAAAGCAGGACGATTCGGATTTGTCAATAAGCTTTGGCTCGGACAGTTCTGCGGGTCAGGTTCACGGCACGCTTATCGCAAGTAATCCCAACACGCCGAATTCATATTCGACCTTTTATGTCAGCGATAACACAAGCCGTATGCTCAGCTTCCCGAGCAATCTTACCGACGACTTTTTGACGACGGAAATTACGCTTGTTCCCAAAGGATTTGCGTTTAACGCTGTGGCTGAAAACAAAAATGCGGATCAGGCAGGCTGGCACTTTAAGGTCAGCTATACCGACGAGAACGGCAAAAAGCAAGCAGTTGAGAAACAATATTACGATATAGTTTTCAAAAAAGACGGAGCGACTAATGTTGCGGTGTTCACGCTCAAGGGCGGTAACAACGTCATTTGCTTCGAACATTCTCCGTTGGTAATTGAGTACGGACAGGGCGTAGGCGACCTCCAGTACAGTACTGAAATTGAAATTGGCGCACCCGAAATTATACTTGTCGGCGAAAAGGCTTCCGACGGCAAATACTATTACTATGCGACAAGCGGCGTTGACGAGTACGGACGTATGGACCTTATCGCAAAGGAAATGACGGGCGCTCCGCTTAACTCGGCAATGAACGACGTTGAGTGGGTCGGTGTCGGCAGCGGCGACGACGGCAACGGCGGAGACAATAAGTACGGCTATTACGTTATGGGCGGCGACGCAGGACAGGTACGCCGTTTCTGGAGAAATGAAAAAACGGGCAACTACTATTGGGGCGGCGACACGCTTTGGCAGTATGACCGTTATGCGCATATCACGTCAAAGGGAAGGCCCGAGGGCGACAGCTATGAGAACATAAGCGCCGAGAATTCAACTCAGGCGGAGTTCAAGTCGATATTCCGTTCTCCGCAGACTGAAATTGATTGGAACGGCAGACAGATAAACTATCTTTTCAAATCAGAAAAGACAAGTATGTGGGACTATAAGTCCATCACATCAAACTACTTCACAGCGAATGTTGCAACCTCCGATTCGGGCAAGGCGTTCTTGACCCTCGGCGGCGTTGTTAAATGGCGTGACGGCACGGAGGCTTACGGCGGCAACTCAGAAGTAAGCCGTGGCGAAAATGAAAGCATGCGTACATGGCTTACATACGACGCAAGCAGCGTAAGATCCAAAAAGCTTTCGAGTCTCGGCTATAAGGAGGCCGTAGATTATGAGTACGAAAATGATGATTCGCTCATAACCATTACCTCCGTAGGTGCTATTAAAATCGATAAAACCAACAGCAATTTCATTGAAATTCAGGATCAGACACAGTGGAACAGCAAGGTTTATCCGAGCCAGTCCTATACGCTTTATTGTGGTCGAATTCCTGCCGTTATCGACGTTTGGGGTTGGAAAACGGCTACGCTTGGCTGGACAGGATATATTCCGCTTGCGACGTTGGGCGTTGCGTACAGCTCGAACAACATATATACTCCGTCGGGCATCTTACACCCGAACGGAACGGGCGCATGGTATCCGACAGGACTTTTCGGAGACTCAAAGGCATCGAGCACAAGGCTTGACATTGATATATTCAAATCCTTGAAGTATGAGGACCTTTTGAACTTCTTTAACTCGGAAAATCCGTATAAGGATATTGTTTATCCGAGGTCAATGTCAAAGGGTACGCCTGTATACTACACGGCTGTTAACGGAAGCGGCGGTCAGGCATTGGGCGAGCAGGGTAATAAGTATTACCTTACGGCAGGCAAGGAAATCGACATTACAATCGGTTATCTTTCACATCCGTTTGCAATCGGACTTGAAAACCCGTCAACATGGCTGATTACGGGCTTGACGGGCTCTGACTACTATTTCTACAAGTTTAACGGAACAGGCGGCAAATACGACCACTCGTTCCAGTCGGCAGGACTTCGAGATAACGTAACAATGCTCGACATTGACAGCTATCACGACGATATTACGGGCAACAATATTTCCGTTGCGGTCGGCTACACATTGGGTTACCTTTTCTCCGACTACAACTGGGCAACACGTGTAAACGACATTTCAAATATGGGTGTTGTTTATATCAGAGGCTCGGGCGACGGCAACGATAACGATACGATGGGCTCTATGGAGTCGGGTAAGGGCTGGTCGCTTAAAAAGGAAACAAACGTATTCCATCAGTTCTACGGAACAGATCAATATCAGGACAACTCGGGTAATATGACTGCATTGGGTTGGGACACCACGTATCACAGATCGTTCTTCGGAATTTCAAACAGTGACTCTCAACCGCCGTCAGGCCTTACTGCTCCGAATATCATTCCGGGCACAAAGCTGTACGGTACAAATACGCACCCGATGAACCAGACTCAATGTACAACTATCCGTTGGGGACTTACATGGGATGCAAAACCGCAGTTTATGTGGGGCACGGACAACGGCACGTTGCTCAGCTGGGGCTACGACTATGAAACCCCGACAAATTCAAAGATAACTGCGGTTACAAAGGAATTTGAAAGCTACATGTGGGCTGACAGAATCGGCGCAGCAGGCGGTCCTACGAACAGAAAACTCAAAGACGACGGCGACCATATTCAGTTTTACGATTACACAAGTAGAAAGAACTCGACGTCGGACACATACGGCTTCGTATCCGTGTTAAGCGGAATAACCGACATAGAGTTTGCGGACGATTATTGGGTAGCGGTAGGCACACAAAGCGGAAAAGCTCCCGAAACCTATTGTGCTTCGCAGTATTGCTATTCGGGCAACGGTAAGGCAGGCTCGTACATCAACGTCAAATACTGCCACAATGAGGAAAAACATCTTTACGCTTGGAAAGCGATTAAGATTGCGGATGAAACCAACATAAACTTCATTTCGATTACTTATTCCGAGGGTATATGGTATCTCACAGGCTACAAGGATGAAAACGGCAACGGAACAAACGACGCCGACGAAAAGGCGTATATTTACTACGCTAAGGACCCGTCGGATGCAGGCGCATGGAAGCGTGTAAAAACGCAGGGTGCTGACGGCAAATATACGGACGACACCACGGCGGTATACTTTGATGCAAGCGGTAATAAGAGGGATATTGACCTTGCGGGCGTAAACGCAATGGCATCTCAGGGATAAAACAGAGAAAGGGCGGCAAGGCTATGTTTAAGTTAATCAACAAAACAAAACATGACAGACGAGGCTTTACCCTCGCAGAGCTTATTGTAACTATTGCGGTAATGGCACTTGTTATGGGCTTGGTCGCTCAGCTCTTCAGCACGATATACAAGCGTTACGATATGGTCGAAAAGCAGTTTAAGCTTCAAGCACAGGTTGAATATGTTGTCGCACAGTTCCAAGAGGATGCGACAAAGACCTCGCTTTCGACTGCGACAAAGGTTGACATTTTTTATGAGGAGCCTGCGACGGTTGAGGCAAATAAGATATTAGCCTCCTGCCCCGAGCTTGGCACATTCACGGAAAATGCCGACGGCACGATTACTTTCCAGAAGCCTACAAATCAATACACCTATTATTTCACATACAAGGGATATTTCTATTCGCTTGCACCTATTCATTCGATTGATGAGGATAACAAGGTAACGATTAAGTCGAACGCTACCGCATACAAATTCTACTATCAGTTTGACAATCCGTTGAAGCTTGACGTTAAGTTCAGCGTGGGCGTTGATGCGTTCCAATGGGACACGACCGAAAACAAGGAAATGGAAAACCCGACGGACGCTTCGGGCAATGCGCTCAAGCATAAATATCTTGACAGCGGTATTTCGGTATCGGTTAAGAGCAACCGTGAATATTTGCCTGCGAAATATGACTTGAACTCGTCATTTTCGTTCGACAATATGAAAACTAACGGACAGCTTGTCAACTGCAACAATGAAATGGGCTACTATTTCACAAGTGAATACACGGCAGGCTGGGACTCGGGAACGGACACCGAGGGCTATCCGTCGGATAGGCAGGAATCGGGCAAATTATATCCGAATTCTAAGCGCTCGGGAAATGTTATAAGATTTATTTCCTATAATGACTCGATAGGCGGCGGTGCACTTGATGCCGATACGGGAGACACCGAGACAGCGTTCACCTGCGGCACAAGATGGCTTATGGCAGGTACGGATATGGAAAGCGGAGTTGTCAAAACGCTTCGTGATTTCAGGGACAACACGCTTAAAGGCACATATCTCGGCGACATAATCATTGACAAGTATTATAACGAGTGGTCGCCTGCAATAATCAAAATCGGCTCGAAAAATGAGACGTTGAAGAATATCGGCAGGGCGATTGTGACCGATACGGCTATATTTATTGCAATGGCAAGTGGAAATTAAGTGCTTTTTTACAAATTTAACGCAAATTGTCAAAAATATTGTAAAAAATTTATAAAAAACACTTTACAAACTGTTTTTTTTAGTTTATAATACAGATAAAGGTTACGGAAATTTCCCGTTAGCTTTTTTGATTTGGTATTCTGGGCAACCCACCCATTATATAATTATTCTAATATGAAAAAGGGAGAAATTTATCATGAGAAAACTTATGAGTAAAAAAGGTTTCACACTCGTTGAATTGATGATCGTTATTGTTATCATGGGTATCCTTGTTGCAGTAGCTATCCCGGTTTACGGTGCTGTTACAAAGAACGCAGAGGCTAAGACATGTAAGTCAAATATGAGCAACATTAAGTCAATGGCTGCTACATATCAGATGACAGGCGGCACAGACGGCGGTTTGGTTTCAATTCCCTCAGGCGGCTTGGATCTTGCTGCTGACAGTAGCTTTGCAAAGTTGTTTGAAGGCGGCGTACTTCCCAAGTGCCCCGTTGCTAAAGAGAATGGTAACGCCGACTACACAGTAAAGATGACTAAGGAAACTACAGGCGAAATCAAGGTTGCAGTTGAATGCCCGATGTACAAAGCTGATGCAGAAACGTATGCAAAGCACGTAGCTGACTAATTGAATTAACTCAATATTAGCAGATTAACATTAAATAAGCAAAGGCGAAAGCCTTTGCTTATTTTTTTTACCTAAGACACGGCTTTAATTTCACGGCTTTTCTTGTAAACGGCTGTCGGTTGGTGTATAATTATATTGTATTTGACTTCGCATTCTGGAAAGGAAGATTTAGTTGGGGATTTCTCATAACAAAAAGAATAAATTTATATTTCCTTTAATTTCCGCATTCGCCGCCGTGGTGCTTTTCTTGGTGTTCTGCGCCTTTTCAAAGATTGCACCGTTCGGCGATTATACAATTCTTCGTAACGACGGCTTGGGACAGTATGCTCCGTTCCTTGCGGAATATATCGAGAGGCTTAAAAGCGGAGGCTCTCTGCTCTATTCATGGAACACGGGACTCGGCACAAATGAGCTTGCAAGTGTATGTTACTATCTTTTAAGCCCGTTCAACCTGCTTGCACTGCCGTTTAACAGCGCAAGTATCGACAGTGCAATGCTTTTGATAATCACGGTTAAGACGGCTTTGATTGCGGCCTCGTTCTCGGTATTTCTCCAAAACAAGTTTGAAATTCAAAATATAACCGTAAGCGTATTTTCGCTCATTTACACCTTCAGCGGCTTTTACCTTGCTTATTATTATAACACAATGTGGCTTGACGCTCTTATTGCCTTGCCGCTTATCGCCCTCGGCATTGAAAATATAGTCAAGGGCAAAAAGGCTACGCTCTATTTCTTAGCCCTCACTTATGCGATATTCGTAAACTTTTACATAGCGTATATGATTTGCATTTTCTGCGTACTCTATTTCTTCCTGCTCGTCTTTTCGCAGGACGTCAGCAAAAACAAGGACGAAAAACAGGACGAGCCGATTTTCCCCGTTATGCTGAAATTCGGTACAGCCTCGCTTTTTGCGGGTCTTGTTTCGGCGGTTGTGATTATCCCCGTGCTTTACGCCCTTAAAAACACCGCCGCAAAAAGTGATTTTAATACAACGGACTTTTTCTTTAATCTTTTGGATTTCTTGTCCTATCACACCGACGGTGTTGATGTGGGCTTGATGGAACAGACCACAAGCACAGCACCGTATCTTATGAGCAGTATGCTCACAATGATACTTTTCCCGTTGTTCTTTACCTCGAAGAAAATTAAGCCGAATGAAAAGGTTGCTACGGCTGTTGTTACCGTGCTTTTCTTCCTCTCAATGCAAATCCCGAAGCTCAATTATTTTTGGCACGGACTCAATGCGCCGGCATCTCTCCCTTACAGATTTTCATTCCTCTATCTTTTCCTGATAATCACGGTTGCGTTTAAGACCCTTTTGAATATTGACAGCGTTCCGAAATGGGCGTTTGTACTTCCCGTTGCCCTTGTCGGCGTTTCGGTGGGCTACGCTAAGTTTTCTCAATTCTCCGACCACTTTACAACCTACGGACTTGTTTTGAGTGCGGTGGCGGCTGTTTTGTACCTTGTAATTTTGCTTGTTGCAAAAAATAAAGACGGCTTTAAGCGTGCGCTTCCGATTTTACTGTGCGTTTTGATTGTCGCAGAGCTTTGCCTTTCAAACATGAAAACAATAGAGGGTGTAGGGAATGTCTATGATGAACATTACACAGACTTGAATACTGTTGAGCAGGCAAAGAAAATAATAGAAGCAAATACTGACGGCTTTTACCGTATGGAAATAAGCAACGGAAGTATTAACAATTTCCCTGCACTTTATAACTACAACGGAATTTCAACATTTTCCTCAATGACCGATACAAATCTTGCGCTTACGCAATACTGCCTCGGCATTGACGGAAATAGGCAGAATTCTTTCAAGTATTCGCCGCAAACGCCTGTATATAATGCAATGCATTCGCTTGACTATGTGTTCGACAACGTGGGACTTATAGGCGAGGACAACCCGTATTTTGAAAAAATCGGCGAGGTTGACGGAAAGGGTGTATACAAGGTAAAATATGCGCTTCCGCTCGGCTATTGTGCAGATTCGACGGTTACACAATGGGACCCGTACATATATCAGCCGTCATATTCGCAGACGGGCTTTTGGTATAACGCAACGGGCGTAGGAAATGTGTTCGATTATGCGCAGCTTGACTCGATTGAATACAGCAGCTGTAAGGCGGTTGACAGAGATACTGTAAATAAATATTACAGTAAGCTTAATGAGGGAAACGAGGACGAGCATACTCACGTTCATGAGGACGGCGAGGTGCACGAAGAGGGCTATGAGGTTCTTACAAATATCCTCGAATCGGTCGGCGGCGTTTATCCTTTCAAGGCAACGGACAACAATTTCTCAATCAAGTTTAACTATACCGTTCAAAAGGACGGAGAATTGTTTATGCTTGCCACAAGCGGCTGCTTGCAGAAAATGACAATTAGCTTTGCAGGCGAAGCAAGCGAATATGACGTATCAGACAGAAAGCTTTATGACGTCGGATATTATCACGCAGGCGACGTCGTTGAGGTAACGGTGCACGATGCCGACAGAGATATTTCGGAATTTGATGCGGATAAGCCGCTTACGGACTCCGTTCAGATGTCCGCAATGACCGTTGACAACGAAGCGTTTATGAACGGCTACAAGCATATTCTTGAAAACGGCATGCTTAAAATCGAAACTTTCAAGGACTCATATATCAAGGGCACGGTCAACGCTTCAAAGGACGGCGTTATGGTCGCTTCAATGCCCTATGACGAGGGTTGGACGGTTACGGTTGACGGCGAGGCGGTCGAGCTTATCAAAAATGAAAGCCATATGATGATGTTCAACATTTCACAGGGCGAGCACACCGTCGAAATGAAATATTTCCCACAGGGACTTAAAGAGGGTATTTTCGTTTCCGTCGCTTCGATTTTGGCTCTTGCTCTTGTAATGCTCCTTTCAAAGGTTCGCAAAATGAAAGCCGAGGTTTTGGCTCAAGAGGAAGCGGAGAAAACCGCAAATGCTCCCGAAAAGGATGATTGATTATGGAATACGATACTTTTTTACTTGTGATGAAAATATACTTTTCGGTGTGCGTGTTTATTGTCGGAATATGTATCGGCAGCTTTTTGAACGTGCTGATTTACCGTATTCCGCTCGGTATGGACTTCAAAAAAGGCTCGTCGATTTGCACCACGTGTAAGCATCCGCTTAAATGGTACGATTTGTTTCCGCTTTTCAGCTGGATTTTTCTCGGCGGAAAATGCCGCTACTGCAAGGCGAAAATTTCCCCGATTTATCCGATTGTCGAAAGCGTTACGGGCATTTTGTTCGTGATGTCGTTCGTGTTCGGCTGCGGATGTGATTTCAAGCTTCGGCTTTTAGGCTATTTTATGATTTGCGCCGCACTTGTCATTACATTTTGCATTGATTGGAAGCATATGTTTATCCCCGACTCAATGTGGATTACGATTCTTTTAGGCGGTATCGTCATTTATATCGACTCGATTATCGAAAACGGCTTTGATAAAAATGAGCTTATCGGCAGGATTGTGGGATTTTTCCTTGTCAGCGGTCTGTTTTTGCTCGTTTCGTACATTAAACCCGATTCAATGGGCGGCGGAGATATAAAGCTTATGGCGGCGGCAGGCTTTGCGCTCGGTTGGAAAAATGTCTTGCTTGCGCTGTTGGTTTCAGGCTTTACGGGCACGCTGTATCTGATTTTTTCAAACACTCTCAAAAAAGAGAATATGAAAAAGGAAGTCCCGTTCGGCCCGCACCTCGCAATCGGTATTTTCGTTGCGCTGATGTTCGGAAATCAAATAATAAATTGGTACACGGGTTTGTGGAGTTAAATTTTAAGGACTGTAAAATTTACAGTCCTTTTTGTTTGCCATATTGTGCGTTATATGTTAAAATTATCAGTGAATTGAGGTGAGGCTATGCCGAAAAATACAAATGCCTGTCCGCTTTACAAAAAGTGCGGCGGCTGTCAGCTGCAAAATATGCCGTACAGCGAACAGTTGAGCTTTAAGCAGGCGAGGGTCATAAAATTGCTCGGCTCATTTTGTCATGTGGACGAGATTATCGGTATGGATAAGCCGTATAATTACAGGAACAAGGTGCAGGCGGCGTTTTCGACAGACCGCAGGGGAAATATAATTTCCGGCGTGTATCAATCGTCAAGCCACAAGGTCGTTGCGGTTGAAAAGTGTATGCTTGAGGACGAGAAAGCCGACGAGATAATCGGAACTGTCCGCAAGTTGCTCAAAAGCTTCAAGCTAAAGGCGTACAACGAGGACACACGGCAGGGATTTTTGCGCCATGTGCTTGTAAAACGAGGCTTCAAAAGCGGTCAAGTAATGGTCGTGCTTGTAACGGGAACGCCCGAATTTCCTAAAAAGAGGTCATTCGTAAACGCTCTTTTGTCAAGGCATCCCGAAATCACAACGGTCGTTTGGAATTACAATCCGAAAAAGACAAGCCTTGTTCTCGGCGAGCGTGAAGAAATATTGTTCGGCGACGGAAAAATCGAGGAACAGCTCGGAAAATACACCTTTAGAATATCGCCCAAGGCATTTTATCAGATAAACCCCGTGCAGACGGAAATTTTATATAACAAGGCGATTGAATTTGCCGAGCTTACAGGAAAAGAAACGGTTATCGACGCATATTGCGGTACGGGTACGATAGGAATTTTCGCATCCGACAGGGCAAAGCAGGTAATCGGTGTGGAATTGAACTCCGAGGCGGTCAAGGACGCCCGTGAAAACGCAAGGCTTAACAAGGTCGAAAATATCAGATTTTTCAATGCCGACGCAGGCAGGTTTATGGTCGAAGCGGCAAAAGAGGGCGAAACGGCTGATGTGGTAATTATGGACCCGCCGAGAAGCGGCTCGGACAGGGCGTTTTTGTCAAGCGTGGTAACCCTTGCGCCGAAAAAAGTGGTGTATATCTCTTGTAACCCCGAAACGCAGAAAAGAGATCTAATGTTCCTTGTCAAAAACGGCTATAAGGTGCGAAAAATCCAGCCCGTCGATATGTTCCCGCATACGCTGCACGTTGAGACGGTTGTGCAGTTGGTTAGGGTGAAATAAGGAGGATAAAAAAATGTGGATAATTATAATTTTAATGGCAGTAATAATAATTCCAATTATTGTTAAAATCGAGTATAAAAAGTTGGAAACAGCGGCTCTAAATAAATTGGGTTTTTCAAATTGGGATATTATCTGTAAATATGATGAAATAGTAATTGTTAAAAGTCGTCAAGCTTTACAAAAATACGATAAAGTTAAATACTTTAAAGAAGATAAATACAGGCTTGAAAAAGCTGAAAAAAACATCGAAAAAAAGAATA
>OHHH01000180.1_pt1 | contig 28980 bp, 15 predicted proteins | sample 1567951 | NCBI WGS metagenome assembly OHHH01 (sample SAMEA3879550, study PRJEB24766) | human gut metagenome | biome: human-associated habitat; feature: feces | place: USA | collected 1985/1987 | reverse complement strand
GTTTTTCACCCCTTTTTAGCATATTAACTTCAGAGGCCGATGAATATAACTTCATAAGCCGATGAAGTTAACTTCGTAGGCCTCTGAAGTTATATTCATCAGCTAATGAAGTCAACATACTTTTTTCGGGCAAAAATAGCCGTAAATAGCAAGAGGCAGCAGAGGTAGATGAAATCCTGGATTAAAGTCCGTTTTTCTCCTTTGCCAGGCGCAGGTATTCCGACGGATTCAGACCCGTATGCTTCTTGAAAGTGGTGGCAAAATTAGATCGCGACTTAAACCCGAGATCCCTTGCGATGCTCTCGATGGTATAGCTTCCATAGCGTTGCGGATCGTTGAAGCGGCGGCAAGCCTCACGGATGCGGTAGCGTCCAAGCAGCGTGTTGAAGTTGCACTCAAAGGTCTCGTTGATGACCTGCGACACATACTTTTGTCCCGTACTGATGTTTTGCGCCAGTTTTTCGACCGTGAAGTCGGGCTGTATGATGACCTCGGTCTGTTCCATGACCTGCTGCACGAGTTGTGCGATACGGTCTTTGTCCGCATCGGAGAGCGTACTGTGGTGGTATTTGGAAGAAGCCGTAGCTGCATTGTTCTCCTCCACGGCGGGTGCAGAGACTGTCTTTCGCTGTTTTCCCGCCATTTCATCGCTCTTCAGCACCTCCAAGCTTCGGTGGTAGAGAGCGAGGTTGCGGCGGCGCAACTCCCGGTTCTCGCGCATCACGACGAGCAGGATGATGACGAAGAAAAGCGTGGTCAGTACGGCCACGATGAGCCAGATGCGGTGCTGTGTCTGACGCTCTTTCATACCGTCCATCTCCTGGTTGAGCTCGATCACCTTCTCGTTGAGACCCATATTAAATACGTTGGATGGCAGCGAGTATGCCTTCAGCGAGTCGTTGATCTGGTAGTATCGGTACATGCTGCGATCGTAGTCGGCCTTGCGCCCCATGTCCTCATAGAAGATGGCGTAGGTCTGATAGACGCTCTGCATGCCGTCGCCAATCTTGTATTTGACATAGAGTTTCTCCGCCTCCGCCACGAGGGCCAGTCCTTGGTCGAAGTGGTGCAAGAGTCGTTGTACCTCCGCGGCCTCCACAAATGCCAATGCGCGGCGGCGGCAGTTGCGCTCCGTATCGGGCACGATGTCGATGAGCCGGCCGTAGGCCTCGGCAGCCTTCTGAAGCTGTCCCGCTATCTTCAGTCTTGTGCCTTCGTAGAGGGTGATGTTATACTTGTAGTGCTCCGTGTTGCGTTTCGTGTGTGCCTTGCGATACAGGTCCCACTCCTTCTTCGTGTTGGCAAACTCTCCCACCACATCGGCGAGCGTCGTCATGTTGGTGAAAGCCATGTCGGCGGTGGGCATATCCTTCTTCGCCAGGGCCAGGCGCACACCCTTCCGGTAGCAGTCCAGGGCCTTGCTGTAGAGTTTCCACTGTCGTCCCTGTCCTGCCACAAGTTGGTACATGGATCCGAGGTTGAAGTAGAGTACGGCACTTGTTTCGCCCAGTTCTTTCGAGATGGTGTGGGCGCGGAGCAGGTTCTCGTAAGCCTTGGGATAGTTGAGGTAGGTGAAGCTGTAGATGAAGTAGTTCATGTTCAGTGCCTCCACCACCTCTCTCTTCTCCTCTGCACTCATGTTGGGCGTGTAGCGTCCTGCCACGATGGTGAAGAAGAGCAGTGCCGAGTCGGGCTTGTTCTTCCTGAGGCGGTAGTCCTTACCGATGCGTATCAGCTCCTCGGAGGGTCGCGACATATATTTTTGGTAGAAGTCGGAGCGTCCGCCCTTGGCTGCATGCGCCATCTGGGCACCCGCAGCGAGGGTCATAAGTATGACAAAAAGCATCCGTATGGAACGGATACGGTAGTTGATCATTTTTTGAATTTTCATTGATAACAAACTGGGTTGTCCCCCCGTTGGGGGCGAAACGGAGGCCGACGAGTGCGCAAGGCGTGTCCGAAAGACCATGTTTCGGATGCAAAAGTAATATTTTCTGCGCAAAAACCTAACAAAAATAGTAAAAAAATGAACACCGACGATTCATTTTTTCTTCTAGTTCCTCCTAATCCGCCACATTTTTAGCGGTTATTCTTTGCCGTGGATGGATCGCAACAATCATAGGCGATCCCCCTCAACCCTATCAACGAAGAACAAGTGGTGGCCTACAGTCCCATGCGCTCAAGCACGCGGTTGACGTAGTTTTGTGTTTTGCGGATGCTGTATCCGATGCCACCTTTCCAGATTCGGATGGCGCGCTCGATGGAGTTGGACGGGTTGTGGTGCGACTGGATGATGGCGAACATCTCGCGCGACTTCTCCGCGTTGTAGCGGTCCTTGAGGGTGTAGCGCTTGCTCTCTCCGCGCGCCTTGAGGATGTTGTTGCATTCGCGGACCAGCACCGGCGAGATCTGCAGCAGGCCCACATACTGTCCGTTTACGGCGCGGGCGTTGCCCTTGCTCTCGAAATGGGCGATGGCATCGATGAGCTTGTTCCAGTCAAATCCGTCTCCATCGCCCGCTGTCTCCGTTACCTCGGCGGGTAGTGCTTGCTCCGTCGTGGCAGCATGGCCGAAGACGGGCAGCGCAATGAGGGCGAGCGTGATGATGACTTGATAGACAATGCTCTCTAATTTGGTCTCTTTTCTGTATTGCTTCATAAAATAAGGTTTTGAAACTTGGCCGAAAACCCGACAAAAGGGGGTGTCCACCATAGCGCGTTTCTATCCAGGAAAACCGCTCCTGCAGCGCCTTCGTTTCATGTTCGTGATGCAAAGGTAGTAAAAAATAGGGCTGAAAACCAGCTCGTTAATATTTCTTCACATTCTGCAAAAAACCGCTACCCTACCCCAAAATCGCCTCGAATCCCCCATGTAACGGGAGATTGTGTGCGCAGACGCTCAAACAATCTTTTAGGACAATTTAGGAAAATAACCACCGATTTTCGTCGCACTTTTTCACATAAAATCCCTCTTGCGTCTCATAACCACCTATTCCAACAGTCATTGGATCCTTGCAAACCAGCCTCGGACTATATTCACGAATTGAGTAGATGTTTTCACGATGGGAAAGCTATTATGCGTTCGTTCACGAAGGAAAGCGCGTGGTTCACGAAAAGCAGAATGGGATGATAGATTTGGCAGTAAGTTTTTCTCTATTTTTGCAGTGGGACGGAGTTACTTCCTTACCAAAACGAACATTAACAACTAGGAGATACTACCATCTAGTAGATACTAACAAATAAACAACGTAAACGAAATGGAACACAAAAGCAATATGTGTCTCATCCTTTGCGGTGAGATTTATATGCTCAATCTTGATGATGCCTTGCTGTTTGAGGCTGATGACCACTACACGGAAATACACAATCTGTATGGCAACAAGATCATGGTGCCTTTCTGCCTCGGGGAGATAGAACGGGAGATTCGGACGAGGTTTCCAGACCACAACAATTTGGTCAGGATGGGCCGGAAATACATCATCAATAAGAACCGGGTCTTCCACATGAATGCCCTCAAGCAGACGGTATCGCTCTACGGCTCCAATGGGCAGGTGGTCGTACTCAATGTATCGAAACCAGCGCTCAAAAGCTTGATGCAGGACGCGCGTAGCTCTTATGCGACGCTGCCGTCGGATGACCCCGACGACCCTGACCTTGATCCTGACGAAGGAAAGGGGTGTGGATTTACCCCCCCCATCCGTGGATTGAATGGACATTTCCCATAGTGTGAGATGTGGGACACCCTTTGTGGCGTATTTTCATTCACGAAAAAAACACGATGGTTCACGAAAAGGACCATTGCGGTTTCGCATGACTCCATGGATTATGTATAATTTTGTACACGATTGCACTGACAAAAAGTGGTCTATCAACGTCTCTTTACCTTATTATATATAGGGGAAGAGCAATAGAAAAGAAAATAATTAATTTGTACAATTAAATAAGATTATGAGAAAAGATGTACTGATTTCTCTCCTCGCCATTACAGGCGCCCCCGTTGCAGCATTGGCCGACGCCGATGTTGTGATCGACAAGACCGCATGGACAGGAGATGATTTGACCGTATCGGAAGACGGTTCCGTGACCGTCTCCACAGGAAAGGAAGTTTCCATCGAGAAAGAACTGGCTCCTGGCAAGTACATGCTGCAGCGTGCCACGTTTACCGACAATGCCAAGATTGTCGCTGTCTATAAGGGCAAGGAGTATGCCCCCGGCGTCGCTTTTACTATCGATAGTGACGCGCCAGCGAAAGTAAAAGTCAAGGTTCGTGCCGTGACCCCGGGCGAATTCAAGTTCTCTGGTGTCAAGTTTACCTTGATCTTTGACTTCGCCGCTCCGGTGAAGGAACTCGGTGCGCAGCTCGGCGAAATCGTCAGCGGTACCAGCGACTACTTCCGTAGAACCGATGCTTGGACGAAGGGCAAGGACGGAAAGCCCAGCCTGGAGATGCAGGTGGCCGACTATGCCAGCCAGCTTGACATCATTGAGAAGGGTGATTATGAAGTCTATGTGAAGAACCACCTTTGGCAGGGAAAGAACAGCCCCGAGCTTCGTGCACTGACCGATGGTATTGCTGCCCTGGCCAAGGTCGTAGAAAAAGCCAACGACAACGAGAATGCCTACTTTAGTGCACAGAACGCCTACGAGGCTGCTGAATATCAGTTTAGAAGTTTCTCTTCGACGTGGTATACTGTAGCCGAAGAAATCCGAGCTACCTATCAGGCAGACTACAACAAGATACAGCAAAGCATCAACGACTTTAAAGCGCTGGCACGGGAGAAGTACGACGCTGGTGAGGCCAAGGAACTGAAAACGGCTGAGTTTACGGAAAACTTCAACTGCATGTTGAATGAGTTGGAGGCCAACATTGGTGTTTCTGATGCCGCTTGGATCAATATCTATGCCGTCTATCAGGACGGTCTGCGTGTCTTCAACGCCGCTCAGGAGGAGATACACACCCAGATGCCGGACGACGGCAACTATGCCGATTGGAACGAAGAGGCTCTCAACGCCATGCGCTCAGCGTGGAAGAAGGTGAGCGACCTGTACAAGACCATCGATGCCGACAAGACGAAGGCTTCTGAGCTGGAGGAGAACTTCCGCACGCTGAAGGAAGCACAGGTGGTGGTCATCAATGCCACGAAGGACGAGTATCTCGCCAAGCATGTCGATGCCGAAGCCAAGAAGGCTGCCGCCGACCAGCTCCTTGCCGCTCTGGAGGACGACTTCCAGTATCTGGAGAAGAGCGACGATGTGAACCAGAAGTATGCCAACCGCGTCAAGGAGATCCGTACCGCTATCAATGCCCTCAAGGACAAGGTGGCCAAGGACTACAAGGCACCCCACAATATCCGCACGGCCAGCTATGATGCCGACCGCGATGCCATCCAGGCCAAGATCAGCAGCTTGCGCAGCGATGCTGGTACCATCATCCAGAACTACGAAAACTATCAGAAGTTGCTCAAGGCGCTGGGCACTGAGACGGGCTTGCAGAAGAAGCTCGACGACGCCAAGGCTGCTGTGGCCAAGATGAAGCCAGCCGACGAGAAAGATACGTATGATGTGGCTGCCCACTTCCAGAAGACGGCTGCCGACCTGCAGAAGACCATCGACGAGATTAAGGCCGCCGTAGAGAAGAGCTATCAGGAGAAGATGCTGACCGAGACGGTGCGCGGGGACTTCCAGAGACAGATAGACGCTGCTGCTATGGCCATCGGCAAATATCAGGATGACGCCACGGCTGCCCTGGACCGCTACGATGTGGTGAGCACCGCCATCAAGGACTACGAGGCCGCACTGACCACGCTGCGTGGGACCGTCGGCCCGAAGACGCTCGTCGTTGCCACTCCGGCCACGGAGGTCACAGGCAAGACCTACGGAGAGCGCATCACCAAGCTTCAGACAGAGATCGACCGTGTGGCAGGCAACTTCAGTGCTGCCAAGGAGGAGCTCGATGCCGACCTTCTTGCCGCTTTGCTGGACGTGCAACTCAAGGAGACCATCCTCACCGACGCCCAGGCCCTCAATGCTGCCTTCGCCAATGACAAGGTCAATTCCGACAAGACTGCCAAGATAGAGGCTGCCAAGGCGATGTATGATGCTGCCAGCAAAGTCGTTGACGCCATCAAGGCCGACATCGACAAGTACAAGGGCGTGCCCTATGAGTATTACAATGTGACGTGGACGGAGGACAACCTCGGACTGAAGTATGACGAGTTGCTCCAGGATCTCAATGATATCGAGGCCAGCACCAACACGCAGAAGGCCAAGATCCAGGCTGTAGCAGCCACCAAGGACGACATCACCGAGGACAACGCAGTAGAGGCTATGTCCTTGTTGAGCGTCATCAAGGGTGACGTTGACGCCATCAACGACGCTCTGAGCGAGTTGCTGGGGCGTGTGGACGAACAAAAAGCACATGTCAATGCGGAGAAGCAAGCATATACCGACTTCATCGGAAATCAGTATTATTATTACCCGAAGGGTGCTGAGCTGGTCAGCCGTACGCTGACGGAGGCAAAGAACGCATTCGTTATCCCCGGCGAGAGCATCGACCCACAGATCCAGGCTACGACCACCAAGCTCGAAGCACTGAAGGCGGAGGCTGCTACGGCGCGCGCCAAGGAGATCCTCCAGGAATCATGCAAGGATAGCTATGATGCCGAGGGCCATGTCGTCAAGGGTATCACCAGTCGTCTCAACGACTTGCAGCGAGAGGCCGAGGCTCTCAAGGAAATGGCCACCGACTCCACGGCCAACTATAATGCCTACCAGGAGCTGAAGCGCAACATTGCCGAGCAGGGTATAATGATTTGGTACGGGTATGATTATTATGGCAGAGATAAAATGGACTACTGTTATGGTTTCGCCAATGCTTTCAATGCGGCCAGGAAGTATGTCAACCAATTTACGGATCGTACCAACGCAGCCTATTACCTCGGCCTGATCGCCAATCCTGACGGTGTACACTACAAGGAGTGCAAGAGCATAGAGCAAGCCATCGAGGATGCCTACAAGGCAGGTAAAGCCTGGACAGGAGATTTAAAGTATAATAGTTACACATATAAGCATGAGCCAGTGCTCAATACGGGGATTGTCAGACGCATGACGGATCTTTCCAACGTGCTCCAGATGCTTCCCAAGCAGGCTTATAACGATCACACCAACTATAAAACCCAGGTGGATGAACTCAATAAGAGACAGGCACTTTGGGATGAGGTGAACGGATTGTTCAACGCTTCCGATCTCCGTCCTGAGACGCTGAAGCCCTATCTCAGTCAGCTCGGCGTTCTCCTGAAGCGCATCAAGGAGCAGAAGGCGCTGGTGGAGAAGTACTATGCCGAGGGTCTGACGACCACCAACAACTCGATGGTCATCAAGGCTTACAGTTCCATCAAGCTCGAACTCGACGGTTTGAAGGCCTTCATCGAGGGCAATAGCGACTACAACGCTGTCATTGCTGGAGACAACCTCACCCGTTACAATACCTTCTGTGCCAAGGTGCAGGAGACGGAGAACAAGTATGGTGAGGGTACGGCCCAGATTGCTGGCTACCAAAATATTTCTACGGAGGAGCTCAAGGAGCTGGTCAATGTGGAGAGCATCATCGCTGCCCAGGAGAACATCTATAAGTATGCCGCCCTCATCAAGAACTTGAAGGACGATGCCGCTGCCACCTACGCGGAGACCACGTCGCCCGCTCTTTGGGATATCGCCGAGGCCAACGCCAAGAAGGCCCAGGAGTACACGGATCAGATCGAGGCTTACAAGAAGGAGCTCGACTTGGCTGTCAATACGGCCGTGAGAGCCAAGTTGGAGGAGATGCTGGCCAACCTCAACGACAACCAGCTCGCTCCTGCCAAGGAGAAGGTGGCTTCCTACGACAAGAACGTGCGCGACAACGCCTTTGCGAACGTGCAGGAGTTCTATGACAGAGTCAGTGCCGACGACTACAAGAAGTCGCAGTTGCTCGTGAGCAACCTCGATAACGACTGGAACTTCTTTGGCATGGTGCCCAACCTGCTCGTCGCCGACCTGGAGCAGGCTGCACAGAACGAGTGGAAGGCCCTCTACGAGGGTGTCTATGTCGGTGTGGACGGTACGCTGACAGAGGGCGACGACCGCTACGCTGGTGCCAAGGCCGACAACGAGAAGTGGCTTGCCGCCCTGGAAGGCTTCGCCTATGAGGGCAAGGATGACGATTTCAAGTCTTACAAGGACTGCGTCGCCAAATACCTCACTCCGGCCACGGAATTGGCCGCCAAGGCTGCCGATGGCACGTTCACGGGCAAGATCGCTGACCTGCAGCGCTATATCGATGCGTTCTACGCAGAGGCAGGTGCTGTCTATACCAGCGCCAAGGCCAAGGCTGACGCATACGATGCCAATATCAAGAACTTCGACCAGTTGACCATCGACTACAATACCGTCACGGAGCGCATCAAGGCTGCGCAGGAGTATTATGGCGCATTCAATGTGGCAAGCAGCCGCATAGAGGCCAACATCGCTTCAGCATTTAATCAGGTGAAGCGTTGGCAGGCTGACCTCACACGCCAGAACGCTTCGCAGGAGATGAGCAAGCGCATCTATGGTCTGACTATCGGCGAGGACAAGCAGTGGTACGACTTCCACAGCATCAAGATCCTCAGCATCGATGGTATCTACAACGCGGCCAACCGGGCCGAGGTCGATGCGATCAAGGCCGACATTGTTGCCATCGAGACCCAGAAGCGCGAGGCTTTGGACAACCTCACGGGAACGGCTGCTGACGAGGTCAAGGCATACTATGACGAGCATTGCAAGAACCTCGCCAAGGAACTTGACGATCTGCTCAAGGAGTTTGACGAAAACGCAACCCCGGCAGAGGCGAAGAAAGACGCTGGCTTGCTGGCATTGGAGAAGAAGGTGGCGCAGACTCGCATGGGTCTCATCAAGCTCGTGAATGCCGAGTTGATCGAGGGCGTAGCCAGCAGTTTGGAGAAGCTGGTATCGCAGGCCGAGTCGGGATACAGTGCTGTCAACAATACCTACGACGGAGTATATACGCCCGTGAAGGTGGAGTACAAGTCTGCATTGGACGCTTGCCGCGAGGAACTCGATGGCGTGAAAAACCTCATCACCTCTTATGGCGACGAGATTGTGACCTACAAGACGAAGGTCATCCACCTCCTCAACGGGTTGATAGACCGCATGGGTGCTACCCGCATGGATATCATCGAGGCCAACAAGCCCTATGTTGCCCACGCCAAGGCAATGAAGGACCTTCAGAATGCCTATGACGCTCTGGTGGCTGAGCAGACCAGGGTGAAGGAGCTGATAGCGTCTTACCAGCATGCCTCCACAGTGCTTGAAATGTCATCTTGGCAACAGGTAGGGAATGAGGTGTTCGAGTTTGAGCGCGGCAAGTCCTACATGGAGAACTACGAGAAGCTATTCTTCAATGTGGCCAGTGAGAAGGCCGAGGAGGTCAGCGACGTCCTTGAGCAGGCTGCCAAGACGCTGGAGGAAGGCCCTGTGTCGGCCATTCTGACCGATAGCCAGGTGGAGTCGTACAAGGACGGTAGCCTTTACGAGGCCTATGCGAAGCTTGCAATGGCAGAGGTGTTTGGAGCTTGGAATGAGACAAAGCAAGTGTATCAGGACAATGTGTGGGGTGCTCGCAGCGCCATGGAGAATTCGTTCTATAAGTCTGGAACAAACATCTATGACGAGGACGGTGCGCTGCGCGAACAGTTTGATAACTTGAAGCTCGCTTGTCAAAACTTCGACAATTATCTCAACTTCGTTGACATTTACCGTATTCTTCCCACGAAGGACATCAACGGAAATGCATGGCTGAATCCTGATGGTAGCGAGGCTTGGCAAAAGGAGATCAACTATTCGAAGGACGAGGAGTATGGTGTGAAGCTGGTCGCTGCTACGTCTCAGTCGTTGGTCGATTCTATGAACGCTCTCAGAGCTTCCGTCGAGGAGAACACGTATGTGCTCGGCGACGTCACCGAGGACGGCGTTGTCCTGACCGACGACTACCTCGCCGTGCTCAACGCTTTGCTCGATCCGGAGACCCTGGAGGGTGGCAAGGTATTTGCCGCAGCTGACGTCAACCGCGACGGCAAGATCTCCATCGCTGATGTTACCCTCATTGCAGCCAAGGTGACCAATGGTCTCTGGCCGTCGCTGGGTGGCAGTCTGAACGCTCCGATGGTGGGATCCGAGAACCTCACCGTCTCGGCAGAAGACAACAACGGCGTACAGCGCATCGCTATCAACCTCGAAAACCGCAAGGACTATGTGGCTTGCCAGATGGACATCGTTCTGCCCGCAGGCATGACGGTGGTGGGTGAGAGTGTGGGCAACCGTGCCAACGGCCACGCACTCTACTCCAAGGGCATCAACGGTGTGCACCGCGTGGTCATCTCTACGATAGAGAACAACAGCTTCACCAATGGCTCCGCCATCCTCTACCTCGACGTGCAGGGCGGCAGCATCGACAAGGTGGCGCTCGACAATGTTATCTTTGCCGAGGCCAATGGCCGTGAGACGACGATCACGGGCAGTGATGCGACCGGCATCAGCGGCATGGAGGCCGAGGGCAGCCTGAAGCAGAAGATCTATACTGTGGGCGGTCAGTTGCTGGATAAGGTGAAGCAGGGCATCAACATTGTCCGCAACGCCAACGGCAAGACCCAGAAGGTTACTGGTAAATAATCATATACATCGGTAATTTTTTCTCAATTACGAGGGCGTGGTTGCCACGTATGTGACAGCCGCGCCTATTTTTGATAACAACAACGACAACATACATCTTCTAAACGTAAATAGTTATGTTTAAGATTACAACAAGTTTCAAAAGAATGGCCTTGATGATGGTCTTGGCCATAAGCGGGACGCTCTCTGTCCTTGCTGGCAACCGACTTGTGCTCAACGACGGTGGTCCCATTGCCATCAAGCCGGGCGAGACGAAAGAGATCACTGTGAACCTCGTCAATGACGAGGTGATCTATGCGATGCAGTTTGATATGGACTTCACTTCCCCGCAGGTCGAGATAGTCCCGGGTAGCTTCAAAATCAACGAGGACCGCATAGACCGTGAATGCTTCATTGCTACGATGATCCAACAGCCTGATGCGAAGTGGCGCATTGCCCTCCTTACCAAGGACTTCACGCCTATAGAGGGATCTGAGGGTGCGCTGGGTACGTTCAAAATTCGTGCTACGTCCAACTTCTCTTCTGCTGATGATGCACAGATCAGGTTCTCCACTTGCAGTGGAGGCAACCGCCAGGGCAAGAAGGTGCTTATCGATTGTCCCACCTATCAGGCTATCACGCCGATGGTGGGAAGTCTTAGCATGGGCGAGCAGGCGTTCTCCATCAAGCCAGGCGGCACCCACAAGGTGGACGTCGTGCTGAAGAACGATATTTATTTCTGTGGCCTTCAGGCCGACATCACGCTGCCCGAGGGTTTGCATGTCGAGAAGAAGAGCAACGGGAAAATGATTTTCCAGTATAGTGAGCGCTTGTCAAGCAATTTCGCCATCTCTTCCATTGAGAAGAATGGCATCGTGCGCGTCGCACTCTCTTCTTTGCCTATCGACAAGATCCAGCCTTACAAGGATGGCGACGGCGTGATCTTCTCGTTCAATGTCGTGGCCGACCCGGACTTTGCGACAAACGAGACCTCAGCCATCGTGTTCTCCAATGTACTCGCTGCCAATGAGACGACGGAGTACTCACTCGACATCACGGACGCCCATGTCTCTGTGACGAGTCTCAAGGCCATCAACGAGGCTGCCTATGCGCGCCTCACCGAGGAGGTGGCTGCCCTGCAGAAGGCCCTCGACGACGCCAAGGCGAAGGTGGCCGAGGAGTGCCCGGATGTGGCCGGAAACTACGCTGAGACTGTGGAGACCATTCAGAGCTTGATCAATGCCATCCAGTCAGACCTTGACGCCAAGAACGCCGACTGTGCACTCACGGAGACTTCTACGCTGGACGCCGAGGCCGTGAAGGGTGTCAATGAGGCCATCGCCAAATATTTGGAGGAAGCTGCTGCCGCCCAGGCAGAGCATCTGAAGAAACTGGCTAACGAGGCCGCTTATGTCCGTTTGACCGAGGAGGTAGCTGCTGTACAGGCTCGTTTTGACGAGGTGAAGGCCATCATCGAGACGGACTATGCCAATGTAGCCGCACAGTTTGTTGATACTGAGGCCGCTATCCAGGGTGATATCGACCAGAAGAAGGCAGAGCTGCAGGCTCAGTATGAGGCCGTGTCGCTCGACGAGAATAGCACCATCGACCTGGAGGCCATCAAGGCTGCTGTCGAGCAGCTCCTCGCTGATGCAAAGGTCGCCGATGCGAAGCTCGTAGCCAATGAGGCTGCCTATGTGCGCCTGAGCGACGAGATTGCCGCCGTGCAGGCTCGCCTTGACGAGGTGAAGGCCACCATTGAGAAGGACTATGCCAATGTAGCCGCACAGTTTGTCGGTGTGGAGTCCAGCATCCAGTATGACATCAACAAGAAGAAGGATGAGCTGAAGGCTCTGTATGAGGCTGTGGAACTCGACGAGAATAGCACCATCGACCTGGAGACTATCAAGACTGCTATCGAGCAGCTGCTCGCTGATGCCAAGGCTGCGGCAGAGGCTAACAGCATCGGTTCCATCCAGAGGCTGATGAGCGAGGGCGCAACGTTCTATACGCTCGGCGGCCAAAAGGTCGAGGCTCCTTGCAAGGGCAACATATATATGATCCGTCATGCTGACGGAAGTGTCAAGAAAGTATATATCAAGTAACCAATGCTTGTTAAGGCTGGTTCTAACAATTAGTTCGGGGACTTTCGAAACCATTGAGGGTGAAAGGTCTATCGGGCTGATTTTAGAGCCAGCCTTATGGTAAAAGAGTTTACCATACTATCAATTCCAGTTGAACCGGAGAAGTCAGTTCTCGATGTTTTGGAAGGTCTTTGGAAATCAAAGCGCAGTCGGCGAAGTAGGTGAAATGGACAGCGCATGCGTTGTTGCCTGTTGTTTGGATTCCAGTATCATCAAAAGACTTGCCCTGTCCCCAACGGGGCTACGATCGGTTTCTCATCATTCTGACTTCAAGGAAACAACCTTGGAAGTATAACTTCGTTTGGGGTTTTTACGCTTACTGGGATTTGTGAAAATCTCGTAAGCTGTTTCCCTTTATGAATTTTATTCCATCGGTGGGATGACGAATGTCGGCTGTGAAGTCGGGGTCGTCTCCCACCGTTTTGCATCTATTCACTCCTTGCTCACGACCCAAACTGATAGCTTCACGAACAAAAACCTTAGAAAAAATCATCTACGAAATAAAAAAGAGGATTTACGAAAAACCCCGTTAAACTACTGATATTCAATACAAAACCGTAGTAAACAAAATCGCATAACCAAATCTCAACAAACTTTTTTTGATTTTTTTTCTCAAAACAGGGGTTACTTTCCCCTTTTTCTCCTCATTAATATATGAAACACGATTAGTTGCCGTAGCGGAACGGCACACCCGCAGCGACTGCGGGCTCTACTTACTGGACACAATATATATGTATCAAATTTATCGGGGCACCCATCGTGGTGCCCCGCTTTGCGTTTTTACCATCCAATCTACCCTTTTCCATTCGATTTTTGAATCAAGAATTTGCAAGTAAAGAAAGTAAATCCGTATGCGGCTATCAGTCTTTTAGAATGCGGTGGGCGATGTGTGAATGAAAGTCAGTAGGAATATGGGGTGGTAAGAATCAGAGTGAGACGGCGTGAAAGTGGTGTGTAACTTGTTGATATACAAAAGTAAAATGGAAAGGAAACAAGCAGAAATTACTTTATCGAAAATGCTTATAGCTGCATTTGTGCTTTTTAAATGCCGATGATCTGCGGCTTTCGTCATTGTCTATACCTTTGCAATCGAAAATCGCGGATGCCACTTCAGACAGGTGTGGCGTTGCGGCAAGGCAGAGAAAATTAATCAAAATAAGAAAGTACAAATGGAAATACTTGAAAAGTTATTTTACGGATTCCCCGAGTTGTGGGGAGGAGGCGTGGCCCACTCAGTGATGATTCTGGCCCTAGTGATCACGCTCGGCCTGTGTTTGGGCAAGGTTCGGGTGCGCGGAGTTTCGCTCGGGCTGGCCTGGGTGTTGTTTATCGGTCTGCTGATGGGCAACCTTCCCATCACCATCGACGAGCATCTGCTCCACTTCCTCAAGGAGTTTGGCTTGATACTCTTCGTCTATTCCATCGGCCTTGAGGTGGGCCCGGGCTTTTTCTCCTCCTTCCGTGGAGGTGGCAAGAGTCTCAATATCCTCAGTATTGTCGTTGTGGCATTGAGCATTGTAACGACCCTCGTGGTCTATTCCTTCTCTGGCACATCCGCTACGACCCTCGTCGGCATCCTCTCGGGTGCCGTGACAAACACCCCGGGACTGGGTGCGGCACAGCAGGCGTTCAGCGATCTGCGCCACATTGACGCCCCATCCATCGCCACAGGCTATGCCATCGCCTACCCTGTGGGTGTGCTGGGTGTGATCCTTTCATTTGTCATCCTCCGCTATGCCCTGCGCATCGACAGACACCATGAGGAGGACGCTGCCAAAATGGGCGCAGGCCACTTGAAGGAGATGACGCTCCACACGTTCTCTGTGCGCCTGACCAACAAAATGGTGGCTGGCGACACGGTACGCCAGATCCACGAAGTGCTGAAACGCGACTTCATGATCTCGCGCATCATCCATAGCGACGGCAGTGGCAAGAGTGAAGTAGTCAACGGGTCGACGGTAGTCAACGAGGGCGACCTGCTCCAGGTGGTGGCCCATCCTACGGCCGTGGAGGCCATCGTGGCCCTTGTCGGCGAAAAGGTAGAGGTGGCGCCCGAGACCTTTGGCAAGGATCTGATCACGCGTCGCATCCTTGTGACGAAGCCGGGTGTCAACGGCAAGAGCATCGGCCAGATGGGTATCCGCACGAGCCTTGGCACGAACATCACGCGAGTGAACCGCAACGGTGTGGACCTCATCGCTACCCCGCATCTGAAACTGCAGCTTGGTGATCGTGTGACGGTGGTGGGTACGGAGCTCGCTATTGCCCATACGGAGAAACTCCTTGGCAACCAGATGAAGCGGCTCAACGCGCCCAACCTCATCCCTATTTTCCTTGGTATCATGCTCGGTTGTATCGTGGCCAACATCCCCTTCTTCCTTCCGGGTATCAACGAGAGCCTGCGACTGGGACTCACCGGCGGCCCGCTGGTGGTGGCCATCCTCATCGGTTTCTTCGGCCCGAAATATAACCTCGTGACCTATAATACGATCTCGGCCAACTTGATGTTGCGTGAGGTGGGTATCTGCATCTTCCTGGCTTGTGTCGGACTGGGCACGGGATCGCCCTTTGTACAAACCCTTGCCACGGGTGAGGGCGCGCAGTGGATTGCCTATGGTGCCGCCATCACGATGGTGCCTATCCTGGTTGGTGGTTTGATAGGCCGCTATGTCTTCCACATCAACTACTACACGATGCTCGGTGTGCTCGCTGGTGCCCATACCAATCCGGCAGCCTTGGCCTACGTCCGCGAGCAGACTTCTGCTGACGCGCCCGCCGTGGGCTACGCCACGGTCTATCCTTTCGCTATGTTCCTGCGCATCGTCACGATTCAGATACTGATCTTTGTATTCGGATAAACGAATGAGAAACGTCAAAACAGAGACCCCTTCAGTGCGCCCCTCGGCAGTAGAAGAGCCGAGGCGGCGGCGCGGAGTGGCCGAAACGGAACTCTGCCACAAGCTCGACCTGCTGCTACGCACAGGGAGCCTGCTCATGGAGAGTGCGGCCGACACCTCGCGCATCCTGCGGACGATGAAGCGCGCGATGGCCTTCCTGGGACTGGACGAGCGCTACATACACCTCTATGTCAACTGGAACGTGCTTATGGTCAACTACAGCGATGAGCTCCACTCGTTTACGAAGTTTCAGCGCTGCGAGCGTCACGGCATCAGTCTGGCCACCATCGCCAAGGTGAGCCGCCTCACCTGGACGGCCATCCGCGAGGACTTCTCGCTCGTGCAGTATGAGAAGGCCCTCGACGACATCCACGATGCGCCACGTGGCTTCACCCCCTGGCAGGTGGCGATAGGTGGCGGCTTTGCCTGCGGTGGCTTCTGCATCCAGTTTGGCTGCGACTGGACCGCATTCTTTTATTGCTCCCTGGCGGCCATCCTGGGTTTCCGCCTGCGGATGTTTCTCCCCACGGTGGGTTGCAACAACTACGTCGCCATCGGCATCTCGGCCTTCGTGGCCACGTTGCTGGCTTGGGCGACAGCACTCCTTTCTACTGATCCAGCGATGATGGCGGGCATGCCGTCGTGGATGATCTCCACTACGCCATGGCACCCACTGATGGCGTGCGCGCTATTCATCGTACCAGGTGTGCCGCTCATCAACTTCGTGAGCGACATGCTCGACGGCTATATCGAGACCGGATTCATCCGTGCCGTCAATACGTTGCTCATGGTGCTGGCCATGGCTTTCGGCATCGCCTTTGCCATCAAGGTCTGCGGCATTGACAATTTTGCCAAGACGCTCACCATGACACCCCATCATGAGTATTGGGAGTATGCCATTGCCGCCGCCGTGTCGGCCATGGGATTCTCCACCATCTTCAACATCCCGCGGCGATTGCTGCCCGTCGTGGCCGTGGGTGGTATCATCGCCGTGTGTGTGCGCAACTTTATCAACCTCGGTCCGAGCAATGGCAACCTCGGCCTGGACATGGGACTGACCATCGGGTCGCTGGCGGGAGCCACGACGGTGAGTATCGTTGTCATCAAGGCGCGCCACTGGTTCCATGTGCCCCATCAGTGTATCACCATCCCGAGTGTCATCCCGATGATTCCGGGTGTGCTGATGTATCGCGCCCTCTTCGCTTTCATCGAGATGCACGGTGTCGTCGGTGAAGTCACGGTGGGTATGAACAATGCCATCAAAGCTTCGCTGGCTATCATCTGCATCGCCCTCGGCGTGGCTGTGCCCAATCTCTTTTTCCGCCGTTTCATCGAGGATACACGCAAGCGGAAGTTGCTCGCCATGCTCGTGGAACGAAAAAAGCGTAACGGAGAGTTTGTCACGCCCCATGCCGTGGGAGTGAGACAGGGGGCACACAGAAGGACAAGAAAGGAAAAAAATCATGCCCGCGATACGCACGAATAGAAACTCTTGTAGTATCTTTGCAAACGGATTTAGACCGATAAGAATGGAAATCAGACAATTGAAATATTTCCTCCAGGTGGCCGAAACGCTCAATTTCTCCAAGGCGTCGCGGAAGCTCTACGTCACGCAGAGTACCCTATCGCAGCAGATTTCCCATCTGGAGCAGGAGATAGGAATGCCGCTCTTTGAGCGCAATTCCCACGAGGTGTATCTCACGGAGGCGGGAAAAGAACTGTTGCCCTACGCCCAAAAGACGGTCAATGCGGCCGGGGCTTGTGCGGACCACATGAACGACCTGCGCGAGATGCTGGCTGGAGAACTCAACATCGGAGTGACATTCTCCTTCAGCAACATTATGGCCGAGACGCTCATCGCGTTTATCCACGCCTATCCCCACGTCAGGCTCAACATCGTCTATCGTTCCATGCAGGAACTGATGGACGGACTGAAGAAGCGTGAACTGGATCTTGTGCTGGCCTTCAAGCCGCTGAAACGGGACAAGGTGATAGACAGCAGAGCGATTTTCAGCAATCGCCTGGCGGCCATCGTCAATGATCACCACCCGCTGGCAAGGCAGCAGAGCGTCACCCTCGCAGACCTTGAACGCTATGATCTCATCCTGCCCTACAAGGGGTTGCAGGCACGCAACGCATTTGAACATCTGCTGGAGGGGCGCGACAACAACTTCAAAATCATGGTGGAGGTCAACAATGTCAATATCATCTTTGACTTGCTGAGCCGCAGTTCGCTTGTCTCCATCTTATCGGAATCCACCACGCTCACCCAGCCAGGTATGAAGGCTATCCCTATCGATGCGGAGGGCAACGAGATGGACGGTTGTGTGCACTTGCTGCGCGACTCCTATATGAAGTCGTCGGCCCAGGAGTTTATCCGCATGCTCAGTCAATCGACAGCCCTGCTGGCCAACCTCGCCTTCAAAGATATACTAAGGTAGGCTACCGCAGGAGATGGAGATGCTGACCATAGCTTCTGCCTTCACGGTCGCCAGCCATTCCTCACACAAGCTTTTTTGTGTTTGATTAGTGTTTTGCAGCATCCCGATGGGGATGCAAAAAGCCACATTCCAACGGGTTTCTCCCTTGCGAATGTGGCTTTGTCTATCGTATAAAGTCTCCACTACCCTGCTACGTGCAACGGTGTGTGGCCTCTTTGCGGACGTTGAAGCGCTTGGTCTTAAAATGTAGCGTGGCGCAGCGGAGTGGTGTATTGATACGGAAGCCATGCCAACGAGGGGACGTCGCGCAGGAAGAGGAGGGAGGCGTGCTTGCCACGCTCCACACTGCCATACTCCGCGGACAGGCCCATGGCGGCAGCGGAGTTGAGGGTGATGGCGTTGAAAGCCTCTTCGGGGGTGAGACGCATCTTCGTGCAGGCCAGGGACCAGACAAACTTCATGTCGCCCGACGGCGTGGAGCCTGGGTTGTAGTCGGAGGCGAGAGCGATGGGCAGGCCAGCGTCGATGAAGCCACGGGCCGGGGCAAACCGCATATTAAGGAAGAAGGACGTACCCGGCAGACCAGTGGGCATGGTGACGGCACCACGGAACTGCTCTATGCCTTCCTCGGGGAGTGCCTCCAAGTGGTCGGCAGAGAGTGCACCATGAGCGATGGCAACACGGGATCCACCCGAGAAGGCCAGCTCGTCGGCATGAATCTTACCCTTCATGCCATATTTCTCGCCAGCCTCGAGGATGCGGTCGGTCTCCTCTGGCGTGAAGAAACCCTCGTCGCAGAACACGTCCACAAAGTCGGCCAGTCCCTCGGCAGCCACACGGGGCATCATCTCGTTGATGACGAGATCGACATATTCTGACTGGCGTCCCTTGTAGGCTCGGCCGACGGCATGGGCACCGAGGAAGGTGGTCACGATGCGGAGGGGAGAATGGGCCTTTACGCGCTGGGCGACACGCAGAATTTTCAACTCATCCTCGGTCGTCAGTCCGTAGCCAGACTTGATTTCCACACATCCTGTGCCTTTCTGCCAGATTTCCTCGGCACGGCGCATGGTCTGCTCGAAAAGGTCCTCCTCGCTCGTCTCGTGGAGACGGTCGGCAGAATTGAGGATGCCACCGCCGCGGGCGGCAATCTCGGCGTAGGACAATCCCTGGAGTTTGTCCTCAAACTCCTGCTCACGGCTGCCTGCCCAGACCAGGTGGGTATGGCTGTCGCAGAAGCGCGGCATGACGAAGGCGCCCTTGGTGTCGATGACCTTTGCGCCCTGCGTCAGCTCCGCAGGCACGCTTCCCGTGCCGAAATCCAAGATTTTGTCGTCCTCGACGGCGAGCCATGCGTCCGTCATCGTCTCTACGCGGGCCATCTCCTGTCCCGCCTTGCGCAGCTCTCCGTGGGTGATGCCACAGAGTTGGGCGATGTTGGTGTATATCGTTCTCATTGTCTTCGTATAATATAAATAATGATGATACCAATAAAAAAAGTGCGGGGGAGAGCAAGCGCGCCCGTCATGGACACCCTTGCCGTCCCCCGCACGGATCTTACTTTTTTATCGTTTTAGTTTTCCTATCGATCATGAGGCCGCGCCTAACGATCGATGGGGATAAAACGTTTAGAATTGATTCTTGGCGATGAAGTCGATGCTCTTGGCGATGAGCGGGTACATCACGCGGTCGATCTCGATGAACGGGACGATCTTGCGGTACTCTGCGTGCAACTTCTCTACCGCGGGCGAGGACTTCAGCGGACGGCGGAAGTCGAGGGCCTGTGCGGCGTTGAAGAGCTCCAAGGCAAGGACGCGCTCCGTGTTCTCAGCCACACGATAGAGTTTCGTGGCGGCGTTGGCACCCATGGAGACGTGGTCCTCCTGACCCTGGCAGGTGGGGATGCTATCGGCAGAGTTGGGCATGCAGAGCATCTTGCTCTGGCTGACGATCGAGGCGGCAGCATACTGGGTGATCATGAATCCGCTGTTCACACCCGGCTTGGCAACGAGCATGGAGGGAAGACCGCGCTGCTCGTCACCCAGCTTGTAGATGCGGCGCTCGGAGATGCTGCCCAACTCGTTGAGGGCGATGGCCAGGAAATCCATTGGAAGGGCGATGGGCTCACCGTGGAAGTTGCCGGCAGAGATGATCATATCCTCCTCGGGCACCACGGTGGGGTTGTCGGTGGCGGAGTTCATCTCGGTCGTGCAGACCTCCTCCACATAATGGAGCGTATCCTTGAACGCACCATGCACCTGCGGGATGCAGCGGAAGGAGTAGGGATCCTGCACATGGGTCTTGTGCTGTTTGATCAGCTCAGAACCCTGGAGCAACTCGTAGATATGGTCTGCCGTCTCCATCTGGCCGCGATGGGGGCGCACGGCGTGGACAGGATGCAGGAACGGCTCGATTCTGCCGTCGAAGGCATCGAGAGACATCGTGGCGATGAGGTCGGCCCACTTCGACAGATCCTGTGCCTTCAGGACGCTCCAGGCGAAGAAGGCGAGCATGTTCTGCGTACCGTTGAGCAGGGCGAGACCCTCCTTGGAGGCGAGGTGGATGGGCTTCCATCCCATCTTCTCGTTGAGCTCCTCACCCGTGATGATCTTGCCCTCATACTCTACATGGCCGAGGCCGACGAGCGGCAGACAGAGGTGAGCCAGCGGCACGAGGTCGCCAGAGGCGCCCACGCTACCCTGCTGATAGACAACGGGGCACACGCCGTGGTTGAAGAACTCGATGAGACGCTCCACGGTGTCGAGCTTGATGCCGCTGTAGCCGTAGGAGAGCGACTGGATCTTGAAGAAGATCATCAGACGGACCACATCCGTCGGCACGCGGTCGCCCTCGCCACAGGCGTGGCTCATCATGAGGTTGATCTGCAACTGGGACAGCTTGTCCTCGTCGATGCTCACCTTGCAGAGGGAGCCGAAGCCCGTCGTCACACCGTAGATGGGTGCCTCGGCGGTGGCAATCTTCTTGTCCAAATACTCACGGCAGCGGATGATGCGTGCCTTGGCGTCGTCGGAGAGACGCAGCTCATAGCCCTCGCGGATGATGGCGCGGACGGTATCGAGCGTCAGATGTTCTGCGCTGATATAATGGATTTTACGTTCCATTGCTTCTTTTCTTTCTTAAAGTGTTGTCAGGCCCGTGAAGGCCCGATGGGTTGATATTTTGATTTTATCGTTGCTTGAAAATATATCGCGCAACAGGTTGACTGGGAGCCAGTTGCGGCCCCCAGACAATATGTTAGAACGCAGCGTCGATGATGTTGTCGTCGACGAGGCTCGGCATGGTCATACGGAAGTCGGGCGTGCGGTCCATCTCACGCTGGATGGCATCCATGGATCCCTTGTTGCGGGCCCATGCACGGCGGGAGATACCGTTGTTGACATCCCAGAAGAGCATCTCGCGGATGTTGCGGCTGCTCTCCTCGGAGCCATCGACTACCATACCGAAGCCACCGTTGATGACCTCGCCCCAGCCTACACCACCGCCGTTGTGGATGCTCACCCACGTGGCGCCACGGAAGGAGTCGCCGATGACGTTCTGTACGGCCATGTCGGCGCAGAACTGAGAACCATCATAGATATTGGAGGTCTCGCGGAAGGGAGAGTCGGTACCGGAGACGTCGTGGTGGTCACGACCCAGAACGACGGGTGCCTTGAGGCGGCCATCCTTGACGGCCTCGTTGAAGGCCAGCGCGATGCGGGTACGGCCCTCACAGTCGGCATAGAGGATGCGGGCCTGTGAACCGACGACGAGGTGGTTGGGACCTGCCTCGCGGATCCAGTGGATGTTGTCGTCGAGCTGATGCTGGATGTCGGGGGTGGCATGGCTGCGCTCGTCCATCATAATCTCCTCGGCAATCTTATCGGTCAGTGCCAGGTCGGCGGGATCGCAAGAGGTGCAGACCCAGCGGAACGGACCGAAGCCGTAGTCGAAGAACATCGGACCCATGATATCCTGGACGTAGGACGGATAGCGGAAGCCGTGACCGTCGGCAGCCATGATGTCGGCACCGGCGCGTGAGCTCTGCAGGAGGAAGGCGTTGCCATAGTCGAAGAAGTACATGCCACGGGCGGTCAGCTTGTTGATGGCAGCCACCTGGCGGCGCAGAGACTCCTCGACACGGGCCTTGAACTCCTTCGGATCCTCGGCCATCATGCGCTTGCTCTCCTCCAGGGTGAGACCCACGGGATAGTAGCCACCGGCCCACGGATTGTGGAGAGAGGTCTGGTCGGAACCGAGATTGACCTCGATATCCTCCTCAGCCAAGCGCTCCCAGAGATCGACGACATTGCCGACGTAGGCCATTGACTTCACCGTCTTGGTGCTCACAGCCTCGCGGATGGCGGGAATCAACTCGTCGAGCGAGGTGTGGAGCTCATCGACCCAACCCTGCTCGTGACGCTTCTCGGCAGCGAGCGGATTGATGTCGGCTACGACGCTGACCACCTTGGCGATGTTGCCAGCCTTGGGCTGAGCACCGCTCATGCCACCGAGGCCAGAGGAGACGAAGAGGGGGATGGGGTTCTTGGCACCACGGGCGGGATCGTGCATCACACGACGGGCGGCATTGAGGACCGTGATGGTCGTGCCGTGGACGATGCCCTGCGGGCCGATATACATATAGGAACCAGCCGTCATCTGTCCGTACTGGCTCACGCCGAGGGCGTTCATGCGCTCCCAGTCGTCGGGCTTGGAGTAGTTGGGGATGACCATACCGTTGGTGACGACCACTCTCGGTGCGCGCTTGTGTGACGGGAAGAGGCCGAAGGGATGGCCAGAGTACATCACGAGGGTCTGCTCGTCGGTCATCTCGGAGAGGTACTTCATCGTCAGACGATACTGTGCCCAGTTCTGGAAGATGGCGCCATTGCCTCCATAGATAATCAACTCGTGCGGGTGCTGTGCCACGCGCGGGTCGAGGTTGTTCTGGATCATCAGCATGATGGCTGCGGCCTGCTCCGAACGATGGGGATAGTCGGAGATGTTGCGGGCCTTCATCTCATAGGTGGGACGGTAGCGGTACATATAGATACGACCGTACTGGCGCAGCTCCTCGGCGAACTCGGGGGCGAGCTGTGCGTGAAGCTCCTTCGGAAAATAGCGGAGCGCGTTGCGCAGAGCGAGCTTCTTCTCCTCTGGGGTGAGGATATCCTTGCGCTTGGGCGCATGGTTGATGGTGGTGTCGTAGGGCTGCAATGCCGGCAGCTCAGCGGGAATGCCGGCACGGATGTCGGCCTGAAATTCTGCTAAGGTCATTATTTTGTTATTTTTTGTTCAATGGTGAAAGCCCTTTGGCGTCTTTCGGCCAAAGGGCTTCGGTATGGTGTCTTATCCCTCGATCTTCGTATCGACGATGGCGAGGATCTCCTTCTCTTGCTGCTGTGCGTTCTCGGCCATCTCCTTGGCCTCGGCCAGGATGGCGTCGGCAGTGGCACGGTCCTTGAGAGAAGCAGCGTTGATGCGGACGTTGAGCCATGCGCCGAGCACTGCCGAGCGGGCGGCGAGTGCGCCTACTCCTGCGTCGCTGACAGAGGCGGGGTTGCCCTCCTGTGCCATGGCGCGGCAGATGTCGAAGGCGGCATAGGCGGTCTTCATCGTCTCCAGAGGCACCTTCGTGGCATAGAGCGTGGCGTCCTGGATGGCCTGGCTGCGGGCAGCCTTCTCCTCCTCGGTGCCCTTGGGCAGGCCGAAGGCATCCATGATGCGGTTGAAGGCCTCGGTGTCCTCATCGACGAGGTGCAGGGCGCGGCGGACGATATCCTGACCACGGTCTGCCCACTGAGAGAACTCCTCCCAGCGCTCGTCCCATCCACGCTTGTGGGCGGAGAGGTTGGCCACCATCGTGCCCAGGGCAGCTCCGAGCGCACCCATGTAGGCGGCGATCGTGCCACCACCTGGTGCTGGACTCTCGCGGGAAGTCTCGTTGGCAAACTCGCTCACCGTGAGATCGACGAGCTTCGCCGTCTTGTTCTCATCCTCCAGGAGATACTCGATGACCTTCTCTCTCGGGTTGAAGGGCTTGAGGTCCTCCAGACCCATGGAGTGGATGGCGATCTTGATGATGTCCTCCTCGGGGATACCGGTGGAACGCTGCTGCTTGTGCAGGAAATACTCACCAGCCTCGATGAGCACGCGCTTCGGGATGAGACCGACAATCTCCGTACCCGTCACGCGGACGCCACGCTCGGCGGCGGCACGGCAAACCTCGTCGAAGGCCTTGTGGAGCGGGGTGACATTGATGTTGGTCATGTTCATCGAGACCTGTGCGATGCCATACTCGTCGATGAACCATCCGATGGCCTTTGTGGCCTTCAGCGTGCCCGGCTGCATGATGGGTGATCCATTCTCGTAGCGGAGGATCTTGCCCGTGAGGCTACCACCTTCGCGCATGGGGCGTCCCTTCTCGCGCACGTCGAACGCGATGGCGTTGGCGCGGCGGGTGGAGGTGGTGTTGAGGTTATAGTTGACGGCAATCAAGAAGTCGCGTGCGCCGACAGCGGTGCAGCCCGTGCGTGCCACTTTCTCGTCAAAGGGACGGTTGCCCAGATCGGGACCATCCTCCGTGCCGAGACGCTCGGCGAGCTTCTCATACTCACCACGGCGGCAGACGGCAAGGTTCTTGCGCTCCTCGGTCTGTGCGGCGGCCTCGTAGAGGTAGCAAGGAATCTCCAACTCGTTGGCGAAACGCTCACCCAACTTGCGGGCCAACTCGGCACACTCCTCCAGCGTGATGCCGGCTACAGGTACGAGCGGGCACACGTCGGTGGCACCGAAGCGGGGGTGTGCGCCATGGTGCTGGCGCATATCGATGAGCTGGCCAGCCTTCTTGACTGCACGGAAAGCAGCCTCACAGACGTCCTCGGGCGAGCCGACAAACGTCACCACGGTGCGGTTGGTGGCTTCACCCGGGTCGACATCGAGGAGCTTGACGCCCTTGACAGACTCGACCTCACGGGTAATCTGGTTAATCACGTCCATGTTGCGGCCCTCGGAAAAGTTGGGGACACACTCTACAATTCTTACATCTTTCATGTTCGTCTTGTTTCAGGAGATTGTTTAAAATATGCGACAAAATTACAGTTTTCTTCCGAAACGACCAAATAAATGAGGGAGAAATGTTGAGGACAAGGCAGCAGGGTGCCGTGACGGGGCAGCAAAGGGACTAAAATGGCGGTGGAAATGATGGAAAACGGGAGGAAGATCGCGACGGAAAAGACGGGACAAAAGGATAGAAACGCTGACGAAAGGATGCGCCCGCCAACAGCCTGTGGGGGCTGATGGCGGGCGCAGCTATGGGGAATCATGCCAGGTCGCCGTCTGGGCGAACCGTAGCTGACTATCAGAAGGTGACGTTCATACCGAGGTTCAGACTGGCATTGGAACTGAGGGGGATAAACTCCTTGCTCGTCTTGCCGAGGATGTGGTCCATGCCGATGAAGAAGTTGAAGCCCTTCGGATGGGCGTTGATGACCCATCCCATGCTGGCCGTGAAGCTATTGACCGAGAAACTCATGCCGCCATCGAGCCATGACAGCGGGGCTACGTTGGCACTCAGGCGTGCGTCGGTCCAGCTATACTTGCCATTGATGCGGGTGGAACTGAGGAAGCCGAACTTCAGCTGGCGGTAAGCCGGGAGCGTGTATTCGCATCCGAAATTCATCGTCGCACCGATACCCGTACTGCGGCTACCCTTGTCGCCATCGCTGGAGAGGTTGGCAAAGTCGGCAATCTGGTCGGCATAGCGGTCGCCCTGCGACTCCAGGCTGTTGTCCTTCGGGTTGCCCATGGCGTCCTCTTTCTTGACAGCCACGTCGTGGAAGCCGTTGAACTCGAAACTTGTCTGGCGATTGACGGCCTGCATGTTGTTGCTCCATCCGATGAAGCCAAGGTCGAGCAGCGCGGCGCTCACCGTCCAGTCGTCGTCGATCTTGTAGGTAGCACCGAAGTCGAAGGCCATACCAAAGCCACCCAGGCCAGCACCATCGACATCCACGTCGTTCACGCGACGGTAGGTGCCCTGTCCATCGACCTTGTATTCTTTCTGCTCCTCTTTATAAGTAAAGCCCTTCATCGACACATTGGCCATCGCTTGTCCCGTCATGGTCCATTTGTCCGGACCGCTGAGGTCGGCACGTAGGTCTTTGATCTCGGCATCGGCACGGGCCACACCGAAAAGCAACTTCATCTTGGCACCGACACGCAGGCGGTCGTCGATCTGGCGTGAGTGGCCCAAAGCGAGCTGCACAAACGACTGGGCATGGGCGTGGATGTCGCCGATGTCATAGCTTTGGTTGCCCGTGTTCTTGGCAAAAGCAAAGAGCTCGTAGGGCAGCGACAGACCTACGTTGGTGCGGGCATCGAGCGAGATGGTGTTGTAGCCGCCCCAGGCCTTGAAGCCCGCAGAGAGCAGCGTAATGTCCACGTCGGCATTGATGCGATTGTTGCCCGAGGCAAAGCCCTTCAGTGCCTCGCCGTCAGCGATATAAGGATTCATGAAGGTGGTCTTCTTCTTGTCGCTGTCGATGCCGTAGCGCGGGTTGTCGAAGAGTACGTCGCCGAGGCCGAAATTGCCCTGCGTGCGCACCTGGATGTTGCCAAGGACGGGTATCGAGACGTAGTTCTGGTCATTGCCATACGCCGGGTTGAGGTTGTGGCGGAAGGTATATCCGTCGATGAAGTAGCCCGTATTGAGTCCCTGGGCCATCGCGCCGCAGGACAGTGTGGCCAGTGCGGCGGCCATCATATATTTCTTGCTTCTATTCATGATGTAGTGTTAGGTCTAAAAGTGGTTATCAGTCCTTGTTTACGATGATCTTGCCGACGAGTCGCACCTTGATGTCGCGCGCCTTCAGCGTGTGGTTGTAGGCGTTGATGGTCTGGCCTACGATACTCTTGGCACCCTCCTCGCCCGAGGCTGCCTCGATGCGGAATGTAAGTCCATCAACGAGAGCCACGCTGCCCGGCTCGCCCTCGGTCAGTCGTATCTTGAGTGGTGTGACGACAGGGGTTTTGCCGTCCTCGGAGGCATTGATGACGCTGGACACCTCTACCTTGATGCGGTTCTCGGGAATCGGCTTGCCCTGGACGTCGATGGCGGTGGCCGATACGGTCAGGTAGGCGGGAACCTTGTTCTCCACGTTGGCCGTCAGTTCGATGGCACTGCCCGCCATGAGGTCAATGTCCTCCAGGTCGTCAGTCCATCCGTCGATGGTGTCGTTATAGACGATGCGTGCGCCCTCGTCGAAGGCGAGCGGTGCCATGATGGAATAGGCAGGCTGGATGGTGTAGCTCTTGCCAAGTTCCATCGTGCCCTCGCGGGAGGCATCGGCACGGGCCTCGGCGGCAAAGCGTACCGTCTTCGGAATGCGACGCATGATGTCGGAGAGCTGGGGAACGGCCACCACCTGGTCGTAGGCGGAGGCATCCACACCCTCAGCATACTTGCAGATGCAGACATGGGTGGAGCCATCCGGACGGATGTAGAACTCGGGGATGCGTACCCTGGCCATTTCCTGGCCGTTTGCATCCTCGGCATAGAGTGTGCCGGAGACAAATCCCGCCACGTCAATGTCGCTTTGGATATTGATGTCGATGAGGGGGTTGTAGAGGTTGACCGACACCTCGCCGTCGGTCAGGAAGTCGGGCACGGAGCCGATGGTGGTGCGTCCCAGGTCGCGGAGTGAGATCTCGGGATCAAACTTACCCGTGGCCTCATGCACCGTGATGGATCCCATCGACATATTGGCTGAGAGGTAGAGGTCGCCACCGCTCTGGGCATAATCGATCTCGTCGAAAGAGATACCCACATTCAGCACGCCATTGAGGTCCACTTGACCATCCTTGCCATTCTGTCCTGGCGTGAAGCGCAGCTTGTTGTCCGTCGTGGCGGGCTTTTGGAAGTCCAAAGTCTTGACCGCGGCACGGAGCTTGATGTTGGCCGTGCTGCTCACGTTGTGAAATGTCACTACACCCTTGGCCGCATCGTAGTCGGGCTGGGAGGGTGAGCACTGGCGCAGGTCGAGGCGCATATAGGAGGGTACGGTGAGCGTGAGGGTCTTGAAGGTCTTCACCGCACGCTTCAAATCGGCACTGACGGCCACGCTGATCTCCACGTCGGACGACACACTGGCCTCTTTTAATTCGCGGATATCGTTGGAGGCGGCACCGGTGTAGTGGAACTCGGCCAGCTTGCCCTCTGCCGTGACGGGGTTGCTCAGCTTCGTCCTGCGTGCTCCTGCACTCTGGCTCGGCAGCGTGATGTGCAAGCGGAAGTTGTTGTTGACGTTGGCCTTCTCCACCCAGATCTTGTTGATGTAGGGATGGGAGGGCGTGGCCTCGTCGCCGTCTTTGTTGAACATATAGTCGCCATTGGCTGCTATCTTCACAAAGTCGCTGTTGTTTAGTTTCAGCACGTCGTCGAGAATGATGTTCTCCGTGCTGCTCGTTGGCAGCTCCAGGCCCTCGCCGCCCACGCCGATTGTGGAATCGACGCTGGACAAATCGTAGTCGCTGTCGGTACATCCTGTGCCCAACGCCACGATACTGAGGCCCATCAGGCACCCGATCAGTTTTGAGTTGGTGGTGAGTTTCTTCATAAAATTCGTCGTTAATTGGTTCTTATTGTTTTAGTATGGTGTTTCGTGTGGGATTAAGAGGTCGAACGTGTCGTCCTTGCCGTTTAGTGGCTTCGAAACTGGCATACAGCTACAAAGTTAAGATTTTTTTGTATAAGGGACAAATTTTGTAACTATTCAGCAATAACACTCCTTTGAGTTTTTTGTCAACAATCCTGACA
>OHHH01000167.1_pt1 | contig 30227 bp, 25 predicted proteins | sample 1567951 | NCBI WGS metagenome assembly OHHH01 (sample SAMEA3879550, study PRJEB24766) | human gut metagenome | biome: human-associated habitat; feature: feces | place: USA | collected 1985/1987 | reverse complement strand
AGGACAACATCGGCGACAACGAGATCCTGGTCGTCAGCTTCGGCACCTCGTTCAACGACAGCCGCGCAGCGGACATCAAGGGCATCGAGGACGCCATCCAGGCCGCATACCCCGACTGGTCTGTCCGCCGCGCCTTCACCGCACAGATCATCATCAACCATGTTCAGGCCCGTGACGGCGAGAAGATCGACAACATGGAGCAGGCTCTGGAGCGCGCTGTTGCCAACGGCGTGAAGAATCTGGTCGTCCAGCCCACCCATCTGATGCATGGCGCTGAGTACGACGAGATGATGGAGATGGTGGACAGCTACCGCGATAAGTTCGAGTCCGTCGCCATCGCCGAGCCTCTGCTGGGCGAGGTGGGCAGCGATGCCACCGTCATCAACGCCGACAAGGAAGCTGTCGCCAAGGCCATCACCGCCGAGGCCGTCAAGACCGCCGGTTTCGACAGTCTGGACGCCGCTGCTGAGGACGGCACCGCTTTCGTCTTCATGGGCCACGGCACCTCTCACACCGCAAAGGTGAGCTACACCCAGATGCAGTCTCAGATGAACGCTCTGGGCTACAAGAATGTCTTCATCGGCACCGTCGAGGGCGAGCCTGAGGAGACTGCCTGCGAGAACGTCATCGAGGCTGTCAAGGCCGCCGGTTACACCAAGGTCGTCCTGCGTCCCCTGATGGTCGTTGCAGGTGACCACGCCAACAACGATATGGCGGGCGACGACGAGGATTCCTGGAAGAGCCAGTTCGAGGCCTCCGGCGAATTCGACTCTGTGGATTGCCAGATCGCCGGTCTGGGCGAGGTCGCTGACATCCAGCAGCTCTACGTCGCACACACCAAGGCCGCTGTCGATTCCCTGAACGGCTGAGCATAAGTTTATGATTGCCCGGAAAGGAGTGCCTTTTCGGGCAATTTCTTTTTCGGCCTGCTTTGAATTCGGGCCATTGCGTGTTATAATCTTTTCTGTAAAATAGATACTTCGAGGTATATCATCATGAAACTGAACAATAAATTTGCTCTTTTGCTGGCCGGCGCTGTGCTGGCTGGTTCTCTCACCGGCTGCGGCGCATCCGGCACCCCGGCCAGCTCTGCCGCTTCCTCCGAGGCTGCGGCTTCCGCTGCCGTGAGCGAGGCGACTTCCGAACCGGCGGCAGAGGCTGCTCTGCCCGACGGCGTCTACACCGCCGACTTTGACACCGACAGCTCCATGTTCCATGCCAACGAGGCCAACGACGGCAAGGGGACCCTGACCGTGAAGGACGGTCAGATGACCTTCCACGTCAGCCTCGCCTCCAAGAAGATCGTCAACCTCTACGTCGGCATGGCTGCTGACGCCGAGGCCCACGAGGGCGACTGGCTCCAGCCCACCACCGACACCGTCACCTACTCCGACGGCCTGTCCGATGAGGTCTACGGCTTCGACATCCCGGTGGAGGCTCTGGACGAGGACTTCCAGCTGGCCATCCTCGGCGCCAAGGGCAAGTGGTACGACCATACCGTCCGTGTCGCCAACGCCCAGCCTGCTGCGGCGGAAGCACCTGCCGACGGCACCTACACCTGCGATGTGACCCTCGAGGGCGGCTCCGGCCGTGCCACCGTGGAAAGCCCCGCGGCCCTGACCGTGGCCGACGGCAGGATGACCGCCACCATCGTCTGGTCCAGCCCCAACTACGACTATATGCTGGTGGACGGCGAAAAGTATCTGCCCACCAACACCGAGGGCAACTCTACCTTCGAGATCCCCGTCACTGCTCTCGACACCCCGCTGGATGTGGTGGGCGATACCGTCGCCATGAGCACCCCGCATGAGATCGAGTATACGCTGACCTTCGCCTCTGCATCCCTGATCGAGGCAAAGTAACGATGAAACGCCGCAATTTCCTGAAAGCCCTGCCTGCCGCCGCCCTCACCCTTGCGGGCTGCGGGCGGCACAAGACTGCCCCGGCCAATACAGCATCCCTCGTGTTCGACCACAGCTATCCGCTGGATTATGCCACCCAGTTTTCCGCCGACTGCTATGAGGGCGGCTATGTGATGATCGACATCCCGGACGCCGGGCGGTTCCTCGTCGTCCCTGAAGGGGCCGCCGAGGTGGACGACCTGCCCGAGGACGTCGTGGTGCTGCGCCAGCCGCTGGATCATATTTATCTCGTCTCTACCTCGGTGATGGACCTCTTCGTCCATCTGGACGCCCTGGACAGCATCGCCCTCTCCGGCACGAAGGCCGATGGCTGGTATGTGGAAGAGGCCAAACAGGCCATGCAGGAGGGCCGCATCGCCTACGCGGGCAAGTACAGCGCCCCGGACTATGAGCGCATCCTTGCCGCCGGCTGCACCCTCGCCATCGAGAACACCATGGTGCTCCACGACCCCGAGGTCAAGGAGCAGCTGGAAAAGTTCGGCGTGCCGGTCCTCGTGGAGCGCTCGAGCTACGAGAGCGGCCCGCTGGCCCGGATGGAGTGGCTCAAGCTCTACGGCATCCTGCTGAATAAGACTGAGATGGCGGAAGAGGTCTTTCGCCAGAAGGTCGAGCAGGTGGCCCATATCCTCGAGCAGGAGAACACCGGCAAGACCGTGGCCTTCTTCTCCATCACCACAAATAACCTCATCACCGTCCGCCGCACCAGCGACTATGTGGCCCAGATGGTGGAGATGGCCGGCGGCGTCTACATCTTCGACGACCTCGAGGGGGAGACATCGGCCCAGTCCACCATCAAACTGCCGCTGGAGACGTTCTACGCCCGGGCCAGGGACGCCGACGTCCTCATCTACAACAGCACCATCGAGGGCGTGATGGAGACCCGTGACCAGCTCATCGAAAAATGCCCGATGCTGGCGGATTTCAAAGCCGTCCAGTCCGGCGACTGCTGGTGTACGGCCCAGAGCCTCTTCCAGCAGAGTATGGAGCTGGCCGACCTCATCTCGGATATGAACCTCGTCTTCACCGAGGGCTCGCCCGACCCGGCGTCCCTCCGTTTCTTACAGCGCATCGTATAAAAGGAGCTTTGTCATGACCACCACCCGCCGCCTCAGCCTCGCGTACCTCGCCCTCACGGCGGGGGTTGCGGTGCTGTTTGCACTCAACCTGTTCTGGGGCAGTGTGTCCCTGACGCCCGGCGCGGTGGCGGCGGCTCTACTGGGCCGGGGCGAAGATGTGCTGGCCGTGGGCATCGTGCTCCAGCTCCGTCTGCCCCGGGCGGTCATGGTCGTGCTGCTGGGCGCGGCCCTCTCGGCTGCAGGCTACCTCCTGCAGACCTTCTTCGCCAACCCCATCGCCGGCCCCTTTGTCATGGGCGTGTCCAGCGGCGCAAAGCTGGCAGTGGCCCTGACGATGGTGGTGTTTTTACAGCGGGGGCTGCTCACCAGCTCGGCCACCCTCATCATCGCCGCCTTTGCAGGCTCGATGGCGGCGATGGCCTTTGTGCTGGTGGTGGCCCGGCGGGTGCCGCGGATGAGCATCCTCGTCATCTGCGGCATCATGATCGGTTATATCTGCTCGGCTGTCACCGACATCGTGGTGACTTTCGCTCAGGACTCCAACATCGTCAATCTCCACAACTGGTCGATGGGCAGCTTTTCCGGCATGACCTGGGCCAATGTGGGTGCAGCGGCCTGCGTGGTGCTGCCCGCGCTGGCGGCGGCGTTCCTGCTCTCGAAGCCCATGGCGGCCTACCAGATGGGCGAGAGCTACGCCAGGAGCGTCGGCGTGCCGGTGCGGGCCTTCTCGACGGCCCTCGTGCTGCTTTCCAGCCTGCTTTCCGCCTGCGTGACGGCCTTTGCAGGCCCCATCTCCTTTGTGGGCATCGCGGTGCCGCATCTGGTCAAGAACCTGCTAGGCAGCGCAAAGCCCCTTTATGTCCTGCCGGGCTGCTGTCTGGGCGGGGCAGCGTTCTGCCTGCTCTGCGACCTCATCGCCCGCAGCCTGTTCGCGCCCACTGAGCTGTCCATCAGCTCGGTGACGGCGGTTTTCGGTGCGCCGGTGGTCATCTGGCTGCTGGTGCGCCGCCAGACACAGGAGGGCCGGGAATGAGCGATCCGAAATTCTACTGCCGCGCCGAGGACCTTGCCATCGGCTACGGCAAAACGCCCCTGATAGAGCACATCGGACTCGGCGTCGGGAAGGGGACCATCCTCACCCTCATCGGCCCCAACGGCGCGGGAAAATCCACCCTGCTCAAGACGCTGGCAGCGCAGCTGGCCCCCCAGGGGGGCGCTGTGCTGCTGGACGGCAAAGATCTCGCGGACTGCTCCGGCCCGGAGCGCGCCCGCAAAATGGCCCTGATGGTGCCCCACACCCGCCGCACCGAGCTGACCACCTGCTTCGAGATGGCGTCCGCCGGGCGCTACCCCTACACGGGGCGGCTGGGTGTCCTCTCGGCAGAAGATAAGCGCCAGGTCCATGCCGCGCTGGCCCTCGTGGGGGCCGAGGCGCTGGCGGGCCGGGACTTCAACCGCATCAGCGACGGCCAGCGCCAGCGCGTCCTGCTGGCCCGGGCCATCTGCCAGCAGCCGGAGCTGATATTATTGGACGAGCCTACGTCTTTCCTCGACATCAAGGGCAAGGCCGAATTGCTGGCCATCCTGAAAAGCCTCGCCCGCGACAAGAAGATGGCCGTCATCCTCAGCCTCCACGAGCTGGAGCTGGCGCAGAAAGTTTCCGACAAGGTCGTCTGCGTCTCGGCGGCGGGCGTCTCGGACGTCATGACGCCGGAAAAGGCCTTTGCCCGGGAAAACATCTGCAAAATTTATGCTCTGACCGATGAGCAGTACGCATTCCTCTACGGTGAGGCAAAAGCGCCGGAGGAAAAGCGCCCGCTCTTTGAGCACTACGTCCGCAGCGGCCAGAAGCTCCTGCGCTGCGGCTATACCACCGGCACCTGTGCGGCGTTGGGCGCGGCGGGCGCGGCACGGTTGCTGCTCACCGGCCGCACCCCCGAGACGGTGGCCCTCCGCACCCCGAAAGGCATCGTGGTGGAGGTGGAGCCCATCTTCTGCCGCCTGTCCGGCGAGGGGGCTGAGTGCGCCATCCGGAAGGACGGCGGCGACGATGTGGACGTGACCACCGGTCTGCCGGTCATCGCCAGTGTCGCCCTCCGGCCCGAACTGGCCGGCGAGGTGCGCATCCACGGCGGTGAGGGCGTGGGCCGGGTGACAAAGCCCGGTCTCGACCAGCCTGTGGGCGAAGCTGCCATCAACCACGTCCCCCGGGCCATGATAAAGGAAGCGCTGGAAAAAGAGGCCGAATCTGCCGGGTACGCGGGCGGCTTTGACGTCACCATCTCCATCGAGGGCGGGGCCGAAACGGCGAAGCGCACTTTCAACCCCCACATGGGCGTGGAAGGGGGCCTCAGCGTCCTCGGCACCAGCGGCATCGTCGAGCCCATGAGCCAGCAGGCCATCCTCGACACCATCCAGCTGGAAATGGGGCAGGCGGCGCTTCGGGCCGGAAGCCCCCGGCGGCTCATCCTTGCCCCGGGCAACTACGGCCTCGACTATCTCCACGAGAAGATGCCCGCCCTAAAGAATATCCCGGTGGTCAAGACCTCGAACTTCATCGGGGATACGATGGATATGGCGGCGGCATCCCACTTCGAAGAGGTGGTGCTGGTGGGCCACATCGGCAAGCTGGTCAAACTGGCGGGCGGCGTCATGAACACCCACTCCCGCACGGCCGACTGCCGCACCGAGCTGCTCTGCGCCCACGCCGCCCTCTGCGGTGCGTCCCGGGACGTCTGCGCGGCCCTGATGAACGCGGCCACCACCGACGCCTGCATGGAGATCTTAGACAAAGCAGAGATGAGAGAACCGGTGCTGTCCAGTCTGCTGGACGCCATCCAGCTCCACCTCGACCGCCGCGCCGCCGGGGCGTTCCGGGTGGGCGCGGTGCTCTTCTCGAATCAATATGGCCCGCTGGGCCAGACCAGAACTGCAAAGGAGCTGCTGGACGAATGGAAAAACGGATAGGCACTTTTTACGGCGTCAGCGTCGGCCCGGGCGACCCGGAGCTCATGACCCTGCAGGCTGTCCGCCGCCTCGAAAACTGTCCGGTCATCGCCGCGCCCCAGACCCCGAAGGGCGGGATGCTGGCGCTGGACATCGCAAAAGCTGCGGTGGATCTGAGCGGCAAGACCATCCTGTCGCTGCGCTTCGCCATGAGTCTTGACCCGGCGGTGCAGAAAGCCGCCCACATCGAGGCGGCCCGGGCCGTGAAAGAATATCTCGACGCCGGGCAGGATGTCGCCATGCTCAACCTCGGCGATGTGTCCGTCTACGCCACCTTCGGCTACCTGCAGGAGATCCTGGAGGCCGAGGGCTGCAAGACCGTGATGCTTCCCGGCGTGACGAGCTTCTGCGCCGCTGCGGCCCGGCTGGGCCAGTCCCTGACGGGCGGCATGGAGCAGCCGCTGACCATCGCCCCGGGGCGCTGCGCCGCTGAGGTGCTGGCCGCACCGGGCGCAAAAGTGCTGATGAAATCGGGCCGTCAGCTGCCCGAGACGCTGGCCGCGCTGGCCGACGCCGGGCTTCTGAGCCGGAGCGCGATGGTCTGTAACTGCGGCCTGCCGAACGAGGAGGTCTGGCCCGGCCTGGCCGATTATGACCCGGCCCGGTCGGCGGGCTATTTCGCAACGATTTTGGTGAAGGAGGGGTAAGATATGGTCCATTTTGTAGGAGCCGGGCCGGGCGCGCCCGACCTCATCACCCGGCGGGGTGCAGCCCTGCTGGCCGATGCCGACTGCATCATCTACGCGGGCAGTCTCGTCAACCCGGCCCTGCTGGGGCTGGCGAAGTCCGGCTGTGCCATCTATAACAGCGCCGAGATGACGCTGGAACAGGTGCTGGACACCATCCGTGCCGCCGAAAAGGCCGGAGGCACCACGGTCCGCCTCCACACCGGCGACCCCTGCCTCTACGGGGCCATCCGGGAGCAGATGGACGCACTGGACGCCGACGGCATCCCCTATGACGACACCCCGGGCGTGTCCAGCTTCTGCGGCGCGGCGGCAGCACTCTGTGCCGAGTACACCCTGCCCAATGTGAGCCAGACCGTCATCATCACCCGGATGGAGGGCCGCACTCCTGTCCCTGAGGCCGAGCAGCTGGAAAAGCTGGCCGCTCACGGGGCTACTATGGTCATCTTCCTCTCCATCGGGCTGGTGGACAAAGTCCAGCAGGCCCTTCTCGAGAGCGGCGGCTACCGCCTCGATACCCCTGCCGCTGTGGTCTATAAGGCCACCTGGCCCGAGCAGAAGGTGGTGCGCTGCACCGTCTCCACACTGGCCGAGGAGACCCGCAAAAACGGCATCACCAAGACCGCCCTCATCGTCGTGGGCGACTTTCTGGGCGAAAATTACGAGCGCAGCAAGCTCTATGACCCCGCCTTTACCACCGAGTTCCGGCAGGGGACGGAGGCCGGGCAGTGAGCCGAGCATATCTGGCCTTCACCGCAAAAGGCGAAGCGCTGGCCCATCGGCTGGCGGAAGCTCTGCCCGGCAGCGTGAGCCGCTGCGGCGGAGACGTGACCCTGAAAGGCTGGACGGCGGAGCATTTTGCACAGGATGAGGCCCTGATTTTTGTAGGAGCTGTGGGCATCGCGGTGCGGGCCATCGCGCCCCACTGCAGGAGCAAGGCCGCCGACCCGGCGGTGGTGGCCGTGGACGAGGGCGGGAACTTCGCCGTGCCGCTCCTGTCGGGCCATCTGGGCGGTGCCAACGCGCTGGCTCGGGCGCTGGCAAAAGCGTGCGGCGCGGTGCCGGTCATTACGACGGCCACCGACGTCAACGGTCTCTTCGCCGTGGACCTCTGGGCCAAGGCCCAGAACTGCGCTGTCCTTGAACCGGAGCGCATCAAGCGCGTCAGCGGCGCCCTGCTGGCCGGGCAGACTGTCCGGTACTGGTCGCCGTGGCCGGTGGCGGGAGAGACCCCCGCCGGCGTGGAAAAAACTGACGCACCCGAAGCCGCCGACTTCGCCCTGACCCTCACGCCGCAGGGCGAGGCGCTCCACCTCGTCCCCCGCATCGGGGTGCTGGGGGTGGGGTGCCGCTGCGGCACGACGGCCCAGCAGCTGGAAGAAGCCTTCGCGGCGTTCTGTGCCGCGTCCGGCCTCAGCCCGGCGGCGGTCTGCGCCGCCGCCAGCATCGACCTGAAAAAAGATGAGCCGGGGCTTGCAGAGTTCTGCAAAGCCCACGGCTGGCCCATCACGTTCTATCCGGCCGACGAACTGCGGGCCGTGCCGGGACAGTTCACCCCGTCGGCCTTTGTGGCAAGTGTCACCGGCGTGGACAACGTCTGTGAGCGCTCGGCGGTAAAAGCCTCGGGTGGGACACTCCTTCTGCCCAAAACGGCAGGCGGCGGCGTGACGCTGGCGCTGGCCGTCCGCCCCTTTACACCCGATTGGAGGACAGAGCAATGAGTGAGAGTAAAAAGACCGTGTTCGTCGTGGGGCTTGGCCCCGGCGGCGGACAGTTTCTGACCGTGCAGGCGCAGAGCGCCTTGCAGCAGGCCGAGGTGTTGTGCGGCTATACGGTCTACATCGACCTTGTGCGCCCCCTCTACCCGGAAAAAGAGTGCTACACCACCGGCATGACCCGGGAGATCGACCGCTGCCGCTGGGCACTGGACACCGCCCGGGCGGGTCGGGACGTGGCGCTGGTCTGCTCCGGCGACGCCGGGGTCTACGGCATGGCCAGCCCGCTGCTGGAGCTGGCCGAAGAGTACCCGGACGTCAATGTGGAGGTCGTCCCCGGCCTGACCGCCGCCCTCAGCGGCGGCGCGGTGCTGGGTGCGCCGCTGGCCCACGATTTCTGCGTCATCTCGCTGTCGGACCGTCTCACGCCGTGGGAGGTCATCGAAAAGCGTCTGGCCTGCGCCGCCCAGGGCGATTTCGCACTGGCGCTGTACAATCCCTCGTCCAAGGGCCGCCCGGACTATCTGCGCCGGGCCGTGGACGTCCTGCTGGCGAACGGCAAAGCCCCGGACACCCTCTGCGGCTATGTGCGGAACATTGGCCGGGAAGGGCAGGAAAAGCACATCCTGCCTCTCAGCCAGCTCCGGGACACCGAGGTGGATATGTTCACCACCGTCTTTGTGGGCAGCGCCGCCACTCGCGCGCTGAGCGGGCGGATGGTCACGCCGCGGGGGTACCGCCGATGAACGTCGTCGTTTTCAGCGGCACCACCGAGGGGCGGGAGCTTTCCCGCCAGCTGGCGGCGCTGGGCATCGAAGTCACCGTCAGCGTGGCCACCCCGCTGGGACAGGAAGAGCAGGGGAGCACCCCCGGCGTCACCGTCCGGTGCGGGCGGCTCCTGCCCGATGAGATGGCCGCGCTCTTGGGAGATGCCGCCCTCTGCATCGACGCTACCCACCCCTATGCGGTGGAGGCGACCAAAAACATCAAAGCAGCGGCAGAGAAGGCCGGGGTAGGATACCTCCGCCTGCTGCGCCCGGCCAGTCCGCTGCCGGAAAACTGTCTCGTCTTTGAGAGCGCAAAGCAGGCAGCCGAGGCGCTGGCCGCAAAAGAGGGCAACCTTCTATTGGCCACCGGGGCCAAGGAGCTGGCGCAGTTTGCGGCCATCCCGCCCGAGCGGCTCTACCCCCGCGTCCTGCCCACGCTGGAAAGCATCGCGGCCTGCGAGGCGGCGAATATCCCCCACCGCAACATCATCGCCATGCAGGGCCCCTTCAGCTTTGCCCTCAATCAGGCCATGATGGAGCAGTTCCATATCCGCTGGCTCGTCACAAAGGACGGCGGCGCAGCCGGAGGCTTCGACGAAAAAGCCGCCGCTGCCTCTGCTGCCGGTGCGCAGCTGGTGGTCATCCGCCGCCCGCCCGAGCAGGGCGAGACGGCTTCCGAGGTGCTGAAACGCTGCAAGGAGATGATAAGATGAACGTGACACTCATCGGCATGGGCTCCGGCCAGCCGGAGAACCTGACCCTTCAGGGCCTGGCCGCACTGCGGCAGGCCGACCTCATTCTGGGCGCACGGCGTCTGCTGGCAGTTCTGCCTGCCGGCTGCACCGAGAACCGCGCCGCCGCCTACCGCCCCGACGAGGTGGCAGAGCTGCTGCAGACTTCCGGCGCAGAGAACGCCGTGCTGGTCTACAGCGGCGACACCGGCTTTTACTCCGGCGCGTCCTCCATGATGGAAAAGCTGGAGGCCCTCGGCGTCCGCGCCCGGGTGCTGCCCGGCCTTTCCAGTATCCAGCTGCTGGCGGCGGCGCTGGGCCGTCCGTGGCAGGGGTGGAACCTTGTTTCGGCCCATGGCCGCACCTGTGACCCGGTGGCCGAGTGTATGCAGGGCAGACCCACCTTCTTCCTCACCGGCGGCAGCGAAGACCCCGCCACCCTCTGCGCCCAGCTGGCGGCAGAGGGCTTCGGGGACGTGCAGGCTGTTGTGGGCCAGTGCCTCGGCACGCCGGAAGAGAAGATCTTCCGCGGCAGCGTCAAAGAGCTGGCCGCAGGCCGCTTCAACAGCCTGAGCGTCCTTCTCGTGGAGGCGGCGGAGGTGCTGCCCCGCCGCGCCCCGGGCCTGCCGGACGAAGCCTTCGAGAGGGGCGACGTCCCCATGACCAAGCAGGAAGTCCGGGCCGCTGTGCTGGCGAAGCTGGCCGTCCGCCCGGAAGACATCCTGTGGGACGTGGGGGCCGGGACGGGCAGCGTCAGCGTGGAGCTGGCATTGGCCGCGCCCCGGGGCCGGGTCTACGCGGTGGAGTGCAGGCCGGAGGGCTGTGCGCTCATCAAAGCCAACCGCGAAAAATTCAGGACCCGGAACCTCGTCCTCGTGGAGGGGCTTGCCCCCGCCGCGCTTTCGGACCTGCCCGCGCCGGACGCTGTTTTCATCGGCGGCAGCAAGGGCAGCCTTGCCGCCATCGTGGACGCCGCGCTGGATAAGAACCCCGACGCCCGCATCTGCGTGTCGGCCATCGCCCTTGAGAGCCTTTCGGCGGCGGTGGCCGCGCTGACGGCCAAAGGCCGGACCGTGCAGGTGAGCCAGATCGCCGTCAGCCGGGCCAGGGCCGTGGGCGGACTGCACCTCATGATGGCCCAGAACCCCATCTACCTCATCACAGGAGAATGACATGATACAGTTTCTGCTGGCGGCGCCCCGCTCGGGCAGTGGCAAGACCACCATGACCTGCGCCCTGCTCATGGCGCTGAAGCGGCGGGGCTGTGCGCCCTGCGCCTTCAAGAGCGGGCCGGACTACATCGACCCCATGTTCCACCGGGCCGTGCTGGGGGTGGAGAGCCGCAGCCTCGACCTCTTTTTTTCTGCGCCCGAGACGGTGCGCACCCTCTACGCGAAGGGGGCCGCCGGCCACGGTGCGGCGGTGTGCGAGGGGGCTATGGGCTTTTACGACGGCCTCGGGGGCGTCAGCGACAGGGCCAGTGCGTGGCATTTGGCCGACACGCTGGGTCTGCCGGTACTGCTGGTGGCAGAGCCGAAAGGTCAGAGCCTGACGCTGGCTGCAGAGTTGAACGGGCTCGTAAACTTCCGCACTCCCAGTCACATCGCAGGCATCCTGCTGAACAACTGCACGGCACGGATGCACGCTCTGCTGGCTCCGATGCTGGAAGAAGAGACGGGTCTGCCGGTGTTGGGCTTTCTGCCGAAATTCCCGGAGGCTGTCATCGGTTCCCGCCATCTGGGCCTCTACACGGCGGCGGAAGTGGAAAATTTACAGCAGAAGCTGGCCCTTCTGGCCGACGCGGCAGAGGAGCACATCGACTGGCCCCGCCTGCTGGCCCTCTGCGAAAAGGAGCCGCCCGTCCTGCCGGTGCAGCCGGAGACGCTTCCGGCCCGCGTCCGCATCGCCGTGGCGCAGGACGAGGCGTTCTGCTTCGCCTACGCCGAGACGCTGGAAGCCTTCCGGGACGCCGGGGCAGAGGTGGTCTTTTTCAGCCCCCTCCGCGACACGGCTCTGCCGGAAAACATCGGCGGGCTGTATCTGCCCGGCGGCTACCCGGAACTTCACGCAAGAGAATTGAGTGGAAATACCTCGCTTCTGCGCGAGATAAAGCGAAAAATCGAGTCCGGTCTGCCCACGGCGGCAGAGTGCGGAGGCTTCCTCTATCTGGGGCAGAGCCTCACGGACGCCGAGGGGCAGAGCTGGCCGATGGTGGGTGTTCTGCCGGGCGAAGCAAAAGATGCCGGACGTCTCGTCCGCTTCGGCTATGCTACGCTGAGCGCAGACTCGGACAGTATGCTCTTCCGGGCCGGGGAGAGCTTTCCCATCCACGAATTCCACCACTGGGATTCCACCGCCAACGGCACGGCCCTCGCGGCAAAAAAGCCGGTGGGCGGCGCAGAGTGGCGGTGCGGATCTGTAAACGAGCATTTCTATGCGGGCTTCCCGCATTTGTACTGGGCGGGTACGCCCCTGCCGCAGCGCTTTGCCGCCGCGGCTGAAAATTACAGGAGAGACCATGACTGAGAAAGAACTGGCTGCCCTCTGTGCGGCCATTACGCCGCCGGACGAAGCCGCCCGGGCGGCGGCGCACGCCCATTGGGCCAGCCTTGCAAAGCCGCTGGGCGGGCTGGGCGGATTGGAAACGACCATCGAGGACGCCGCCGCCCTCACCGGCAGCGCAAAGCTGGATATTTCCCGCCGGGCGGTGCTGGTGCTCTGCGCCGATAACGGTGTGGTGGCCCAGGGCGTCAGCCAGACCGACAGCAGCGTGACCCGCGCCGTGGCTGAGAATCTCGCCGCCCGCCGCACCAGCGTCTGCCGGATGGCACAGACCGCCCGGTGCGAGGTGGTGCCGGTGGATATGGGCATCGTGGGCGACCCGATCCCGGGCGTCCTCGACTGCCGCATCGCCCCCGGCACAGCGGACTTCACCCTCGGCCCGGCTATGAGCAGGGCTGAAGCTGTGGAGGCCATCGGCAGGGGCATCCGGCTGGTGCAGGAGCAGAAGAAAGCGGGCGTCGGCCTGCTGGCTACCGGTGAGATGGGCATCGGCAACACCACGACATCCAGCGCCGTGGCCGCTGTGCTGCTGGGCCAGCCCGTCGAAGTGATGACGGGCCGGGGCGCGGGCCTTTCGGACGAGGGACTTGCCCGGAAGTTAAACGCTATCCATCGTGGCATCGCAAAAAATCAGCCCGACTCTGCCGATGCACTGGACGTGCTGGCGAAGCTGGGCGGTTTCGATATTGCCGGGCTCTGCGGCGTCTTCCTCGGCGGTGCGCTGGAAGGTGTGCCGGTGCTGGCCGACGGTTTCATCAGCTGTGTGGCGGCGCTCTGCGCTGTCCGGTTCTGCCCGGCAGCGGCCAAGGCTGTTTTTGCAAGCCATTGCTCCACCGAGCCGGCCGCAAAACTGGTGCTGGACGCTCTGAACAAAAAAGCCCTCATCACGGCAGGCCTGCATCTGGGCGAAGGCACCGGCGCGGTGGCTGCCATCCCGCTGTGGGATATGGCGCTGGCCGTCTACGATGGCTGTTATTCCTTTGAAGAGGGCGGAATCAAAGCCTACACGCCGCAGGGGAGTGCGGGATGCTGACGCTGGTGCTCGGTGGCGCGGCCAGCGGCAAGAGCGCCTACGCCGAGAGCCTTGTGCTCAAGACCGGCCTGCCCCGCTATTACCTCGCCACCATGCAGGTCTGGGATGCCGAGTGCGCCGCCCGGGTGGAAAAGCACCGGAAAATGCGGGCGCAAAAGCAGTTCGAAACGCTGGAATGCCCGCTCCACCTCGACCGTCTGGCTCTGCCCGACCGGGGGACCGTCCTGCTGGAAGACCTCGGCAACCTCGTCGCCAACGAGCTTTACAGCCCCGGCGGGGCAGGAAAGCACACCGCCGAGGCCGTTTTGGCCGGGCTGGAACGCCTCGCCGCCGGGTGCGATCACCTTATCGTCGTATCGAACGAGGTGTTCAGCGGCGGTGCCGACTACGCAGGCGACACCGACCAGTATCTGCTGGCGCTGGCGCAGGTGAACAACGCCTTCGCCGCCCGGGCGGACAACGTCTGCCGGGTGGTCTGCGGCCTGCCGGTGTACTACAAAGGGGGAGAAAAGCTGTGACTGTTTTGCAGACCATCGCGGTGGCCTTTGCGATGTTTTCGGCCCTGCCGGTGCCGCAGTTCGAGTGGAACGAAAAAAATATGCGGTACGCCATGTGTGCCTTCCCCCTCATCGGGCTGGTGTGTGGCGGGCTGTGGTGTCTCTGCGGCGTCCTGCCCCTGCCGGAGCTGGCCCGGGCGGCGGCGTTCTGCCTCGTGCCGGTGGCCGTCACCGGCGGCATCCATCTCGACGGCTACGCCGACACTTCGGACGCCCTCTCGAGCTACGGCGACCGCGAAAAAAAGCTTGAAATCCTGAAAGACTCCCACTGTGGGGCCTTCGCTGTCATCCGGCTGTGCTGCTACTTTGTGGCCTACTTCGGCCTCTGCGGCAGTGTGCGGTTCACACCCCGGGCGGGCCTGTGCTGGACGCTGGCGCTGGTGCTGGAGCGGGCGCTGTCGGGCTTTGCCGTGGCGGCGTTCCCGCTGGCGAAAGACACCGGCCTCGCCCATACTTTTGCCACAGCGGCCGACAAGCAGACCGTCTGCCGCTTCCTCTGCGGCCTGTCGGCTCTGCTCATCCTGGCGCTTCTGGCGCTGGGCGGCGGCGGGCTGGCGGCGGCGGCGCTTCTGGCGCTGTGGCGCTATTATTTCGTGGCCAAAAGGCAGTTTGGCGGCATCACCGGCGACCTGGCCGGGTGGTTTTTACAGCGGGCCGAGCTGTGGATGCTGGCGGCTCTGGCCGTCAGTCAGTGGGGAGGAGTGCTGTAAATGATGTTCATCACAGGGCCGCTCTACAGCGGCAAGCGCACCTTTGCGCGGAACTTCCGGGGCAGCGTCATCGCCGATGTGCAGGACGCCGCTGCCGAGACTCAGACCCCGGAGCAGCTCGAAATGCTGGCCCGGGAGCTGGCGGAATATGATATTGTCATCGCCACCGAGGTCGGCGGCGGTGTTGTCCCGATGGATGCTGAGGAGCGCGCCGGGCGGGAGGCCGCCGGACGGCTGGCCTGCCTGCTGGCAGAGCGCGCCGACTGCGTGGTGCAGATGTTCTGCGGCATCCCGACGGTATTGAAAGGAGAATTACCCCAATGTTGATCTATCTGCTGCGTCACGGCCTGACCGAATACAACGCCCAGAAGCGCTATCAGGGCCAGCGCGACATCCCGCTCTCGGCGGAGGGCCTGAGCCAGCTGCACCGGGCCGACATCGACCCGAAGGTGGTCTATATCACCCCGCTGCAGCGGACGGCCCAGACGGCCCGGGTGCTCTTCCCGGAGGCAGAACTCGTGGTCGTGAAAGACCTGCAGGAGATGTGCTTCGGCAGCTTCGAGGGCAAAAACTACGTCGAGATGGAGCACGACGCCGATTATCAGGCGTGGGTGCAGGCCAACTGCGAGAGCAAATGCCCCGACGGTGAGCGGAAGGACGACTTCTCGAACCGCATCTGCAATGCCTTTTCTGCTCTGGTGGACAAGGCGCTGGCCGACGGCGAAGAGCTGCTGGTCATCCTGGCTCACGGCGGCACCCAGATGGCGGCGATGGAGCGGTACGCCCTGCCCAGGCGCGATTATTATGCGTGGTGCGGCCCCAACGCGGGCGGCTATGTGCTGGACGCCGCCGACTGGGCCGAGAAGCGCCAGCTCCGCCTCGTGAAGACCGTGCAGTATACGAAAGACGCGGAGGCCGGCGTATGATGACCGTCTGGGCTGTGCTGGGGGGCTTCGTGCTGGACGCCATTTTCGGCGACCCGGCATGGCTGCCCCACCCGGTGGTGTACATGGGCAAAGCCATCTCCCGGCTGGAAAAATTCCTCCGCGTCCGCCTGCCCAAAACGCCTCAGGGCGAGCTGCTGGGCGGTGCGGTGACGGCGTTCTGCCTGCCGGTGGGGACGCTGCTGTTCACGGGCCTTGTCTGCTGGGGCGCGGCGATGCTTCACCCCCTGCTGGGGCTGGCCGTCCAGATGTTCTGGTGCGGGCAGGCGCTGGCCGCAAAGGGGCTGGTGCAGGAGAGCACGAATGTCTATGTCGAGCTGAAAAAAGGCAGCCTGCCCGCTGCCCGGAAGGCCGTGAGCCGCATCGTGGGCCGCGACACGGAAGCCTTGACTGCCGAGGGCGTGACCAAAGCGGCGGTGGAGACGGTGGCCGAGAACGCCAGCGACGGCGTCATTGCGCCTTTGCTTTATATGCTGCTGGGCGGTGCGCCGCTGGCCCTGACCTACAAGGCCATCAACACGATGGACAGCATGGTGGGCTACAAGAACGAGAAATATCTCTACTTTGGCCGCGCCGCCGCAAAACTGGACGATGTGGCAAACTATATCCCGAGCCGTCTGGCGGCGCTGCTCTGGATCATGGCGGCGGCGTTCACCCGCAATGACGCCAAGGGCGCGTGGCGCATCTGGCGGCGGGACCGCCGCAATCACGCCAGCCCCAACAGCGCTCAGACCGAGAGCGCCTGCGCGGGTGCGCTGGGCGTTCAGCTGGCCGGGCCGGCCTACTATTTCGGCGAGTATTACCCGAAGCCCACCATCGGCGACCCGCTGCGGCCCATCGAGCCGGAGGATATTCTGCGGGCAGATCGGATGATGTATGTAGCCAGCGGGTTTGCGCTGGCGTTTGGATGTGCGATACGGGGGTTCTTGGGATGAAACAACTGGTCCACGGCGGTGACTGGATGGGCTACCGCGAACGCTTTGGCCGCGACGCGCTGGATTTTTCGGCGAACGTCAGCCCCCTCGGCCTGCCCGAGGGGGTGGCGCAGGCCATCCGGGACGCACTGCCTCTGGCCGACCGCTACCCCGATCCGCTTTGTCGCACCCTGCGGGCGGCACTGAGCCGGGCCGAGGGTGTGCCGCAGGAGCATATCCTCTGCGGCAACGGCGCGGCGGACCTCATCTTCCGGCTGGTCTGGGCCGTAAAGCCCCATAAGGCGCTGGTGACTGCCCCGACTTTTGCCGAGTACGCCTCTGCATTGGATACGGTGGGGTGCGAAGTGAAACGCTTCTTCCTCGATGAAACGAATGATTTCGCCCCGACGGACGCCCTCGTGGACGCCGTGGACGAGAGCATCGACATGGTGTTCCTCTGCCAGCCGAACAATCCGACGGGGCAGCTGGCCTCACCCGAACTGGTGAAAAAGCTGCTGCGCCGGTGCGGGGAGTGCCGCACGATTTTGGCCGTAGATGAGTGCTTTCTGGACTTTCTGCCCGACGCCGACGGGTGGACGGCAAAGCCTCTGCTGGAAAGTGGGAACCTCGTCATCCTGAAAGCTTTCACCAAGCTCTACGGCATGGCCGGCGTCCGGCTGGGTTACTGCCTCTGCGGCGACGAAGCGCTTCTGGAAAAAATGCAGACAGCGGGCCAGCCGTGGGCCGTGTCCAGTCTGGCGCAGGCGGCAGGCGTCGCGGCCCTGAAAGAAACCGCTTATGTGGACGAGGTGCGCGCCCTTATCGCCCGGCAGCGGCCCGTTCTGACGGCGGGCCTGCGGGCGCTGGGCCTGCGGGTCATCGATGGAAAGGCGAACTATCTGCTCTTCCGCGCGCCCGCCGACCTGAACGAGAGGCTTCGCCCGCTGGGAACACAGGTGCGCAGCTGCGCGAATTATCCGGGCCTCGGGCCGGAGTGGTACCGCACGGCGGTGCGCACGGCCCCCGAGAACGCCCGGCTGCTGGAACTTATGAAAGAGGTGCTGGGATGAGCAGGGCAAAATGCATCATGGTGCAGGGTACGATGAGCGGTGCAGGCAAAAGCCTGCTCTGCGCGGCGCTCTGCCGCATTTTTGCGCAGGACGGCCTGCGCGCCGTGCCGTTCAAGAGCCAGAACATGGCTCTGAACAGCTTCGTCACCAAAGACGGCCTCGAGATGGGCCGGGCGCAGGTGGTGCAGGCGCAGGCCGCCGGTGTTGAGCCGGACGTGCGGATGAACCCCATCCTCCTGAAGCCCAGCAGTGACGTGGGCAGTCAGGTCATCGTCAACGGCGAGGTGCGGGGCCAGATGAAAGCGTCGGAGTATTTCCGCACGAAACGGCAGCTGGTGCCGGACATCCTGAAGGCGTATGACAGCCTCGCCGAGGAGGCTGACGTCATCGTCATCGAGGGCGCGGGCAGCCCGGCAGAGATCAACCTCAAGAGCGAGGACATCGTGAACATGGGCCTCGCCGAGATGGTGGACGCGCCGGTGCTTCTGGTGGGCGACATCGACCGGGGCGGCGTGTTCGCCCAGCTATACGGCACGGTGGAGCTGCTGGAAGAAAAAGAACGCCGGCGCATCAAGGGACTCGTCATCAATAAATTCCGTGGAGACGTGGAGATCCTGCGCCCCGGCCTTTCGATGCTGGAAGAAAAGACCCATCTGCCCGTGGTGGGCGTCGTACCGTACCTGAAGGTGGACATCGAGGATGAGGACTCCCTGAGCCAGCGCCTCGAGATGCGGGACGGCAAAAAGCCGCTGGATGCGGCGATCATCCGTCTGCCGCATCTGTCCAATTTTACGGACTTCATGCCGCTGGAACAGCACCCGCTGCTGGGCGTGCGGTATGTTTCGAACGCTCATGAGCTGGGCGCACCCGACCTCATCCTGCTGCCGGGGACGAAAAACACGGTGGATGACCTGCTCTGGCTGCGGCAGTGCGGGCTGGAAACGGCTCTGCTCAAGCTGGCCGCGAAAGGCACGCCGGTGCTGGGCGTCTGCGGCGGCTACCAGATGCTGGGCCAGACCCTCGACGACCCCACCGGCAGCGAGAGCGGTCGGCCGCAGACTCTGCGGGGGCTGGGTCTGCTGCCCACCCGGACCGTGTTCAGCGAGCAGAAGCGCCGCGCACAGGTCAAAGCGACCGTCGCCGCCGCCCCCTTTGCGGGTGCAGAGCTGGAAGGCTACGAGATACACACCGGCGTGACCGAGGCGGAGGGCGAACCCTTCGCCCACTACCCCGACGGAGGCCGGGAAGGCTGTGTGCAGGGCAATGTATTCGGCACCTACCTCCACGGTCTGTTCGACACTGGCACGCTGACCGAGGCGCTGGCGGGCTGGCTCTGCCGCCGGAAGGGCATCGACCCCTCCGACGCGGCCCTCATCCCGATGGAAGAGTACCGCCGCCAGCAGTTCGACATCCTGGCCGACGGTGTGCGCGGGGCGCTGGATATGGACGCGGTGTATGCCGCGATGGGAATGGAGAAGCGCTGAATGGAACAGGGACTTTTGCATCTGTACTGGGGCGACGGAAAGGGGAAGACCACCGCCGCTATGGGTCTTGCGCTCCGTGCGCTGGGGTCCGGGAAGCGGGTGGTCATCGTCCAATTTTTGAAGGGCGGGAACAGCGGCGAGATCCCGCTTCTGGCCCAGCTTGGCGCGGAGATCTACCGGGGCAAGGCCGGGCAGAAATTCGTCTTTCAGATGACGCCGGAGGAAAAGGCCGCGACCCGGGAACTGCAAAACCAGAACCTCGCCGCCGCCATAGCACAGCCAGCCGACCTGCTGATACTGGACGAAGCCGGGAGCGCAGAAGAGCTGGATATGGTGGACGTCGATCTATTAAAAAAGGCCGTTCTGGAGCGGCCTGCTGGGTGTGAGTGCGTCCTGACGGCCCACACGCCGCCCCAGTGGATGCTGGACGCCGCCGACTACTCCACCGAGATGAAATGCCACCGCCACCCCTACCAGAAGGGGATAAAAGCACGAAAGGGGATAGAATATTGACGCCGCAGCATCATTTACCTGCTGACATTGAGCGGACGAGCTTCCACATCATCACCGAAGAGCTGGAAATGATGGGCATGACCCCGCCGCCCGAGCACGAAGCCGTGGTCAAGCGGGTCATCCACACCACCGCCGACTTCGACTATGCGCGGAATCTCCACTTCACTCCCCGCGCGGTGGAGCAGGCCGTCAAGGCCCTCCACGCCGGGGCCGTCATCGTGACCGATACGAATATGGCGCTGGCCGGCATCACCAAGCCCGGTCTGGCGAAGCTGGGCGGCACGGCCTGCTGTTATATGGCTGACCCCGAGGTGGCCGCCGCCGCAAAAGAGGCAGGCACCACCCGGGCCGTCGCAGCGATGAAAAAGGCAGCGCAGGAGCATCCCGGGGCCATCCTCGCCGTCGGCAACGCGCCCACGGCTCTGCTGACGATTGCAGAACAGATCGAAAGCGGCCTGCGGCCCGCACTGGTCATCGGTGTGCCGGTGGGCTTTGTGAACGTGGTGGAGAGCAAGGAGCGGCTCTTCGCCGTCTGCGAAAAGCATGATGTACCGGCCATCGTGGCGATGGGCCGCAAGGGCGGCAGCAATGTGGCCGCCGCCATCTGCAACGCCCTCATCTACTCCGCCGCCGAGATGCTCGACCCCTCGGCCCGGGGATGGAAGTGAGCGATAAGTTTTGGAGGAGCGCAATGAACCCTACAAGAAAGACCGATGAAAGCTTTTACCGGCTGTTTTCCGCGTCTCACACCGTTTCAGAGCATCTGACCAAGCGGGAGGACAGCGAGCTGCGCGATAAATACGACCACAACGCGTTCTGCTATTACAGCCAGCCCTCGGAAGATGAAGTCCGGGCCGCGCTGGCCTACCAGAAAGAGCGGGGAGACACCTTCCTCAAGCTGGAAGGGTACGAGCCGCTGGCCGATGCATTCGGCATGGAGTGCGAAGAGACCCTGACGATGGTTCTGCCCCCGGAAACAGACATCCGCAGCTGGAAAACGAACCCGGACGTCTCGATCAAGGCCCCGGACGCAGACCAGCTGGAACAGCACGAACTGAAATACTACGGCCCGTTGTACGGAGATGATTTTACCGTGCGGAACAACCGGAACCTCCGGGAAAAGCTGACCTACCTCGGCGCGTATCTGGGCGGGAAGCTGGTGGGTGATTGCTATATTTTCGCATCCGATGGGTATGTCTGCATGGACGGCCTGCTGGTGGACGAGGATTTCCGGCACCAGTACATCGCCATGACCCTGATGAAGCATATTGCCGAAAAGGCGCAGGAGCGCGGAGAGATCCTGTATCTTCACGCTGACTCCGAGGATACACCGAAGGAACTGTATGCGAAGATGGGATTTCAGGCCGTTGACAAGCTCTATGAATATCTCTGCACCGATTTCTCGAAACTGAAAATATGAACGAATGCGCGCCGGATACGGCGATGGGCCTCCCAATGCGGGAGGCCTTTCTGTTACACCGTCGCCAGCACGGCGAGGATGCTCTGCCAGCGTTTGTTCTCGACCACAGGTGCACGGCGGACGGGCCGGGACTGTACAGGCTGAGGCCGCTGAGCCGTCTGGGGCAGGGGAGCAAAAAGCGCAGACTGCCATGCGGCGGCAAGCTGCATGGCCTCCGGGCAGCTCTGCAGGGTGCGGCGCTCGGCCCCGGCGAGGTAGTCGCCCAGCCAGCAGAGGATGGCCGCGATGTTCAGCTGCTCTGCGGCGCGGGTGCTCCAATAGCTCCAATGGGCGGGACGGCCCACGAACCGCTCCACCGTGATGAACGCACCCTCCCGGGCAGCAGAAGGGGAGACCGTCCCACAACCACCGGCAGTATGGGCCAGAACATCCAGAATGCGCGCCATCCGGCCGCTGTCGAGGGCGTCGTCCCGGACAAAAGCAGAGAAATCCGTCTGGGCCAGCAGACCGTCGGCGGTGGCGGGGAAGCGCCCCGTCAGCTCGCCTGAGGCGTTGTGGCAGCTCTGCCACCCTTTGCGGACGAGCTGGAAGTTCAGCTTCTGACGTCCCATCGTGGAATAGAACACCCGGGCCTTGCCGCTGACCGGCTCCTGCCGCAGCTCGAGATAAGCGTCTGCGCCTCCGAGGTCTTGGACCTTGACGCTGAGCACAAGGCGGTACTCAGGCTTCTGGCTGGACATGGCAAGATGCATCTCTTCAAAATAACGTGCGGCATCCATAGCGGTTCTCCTTCCTGTGGGCGCGGGGTGATGTGTAGGCGTGCGGCCCTTCGTTGGTTGTAGTATATCATAAATTACGCCAGAATACAACTATAAGTTTGCAAATAAACCAAAAAACTTTTTGATTCTTCTGCAATGCAAAACAAGATGGTTGTGAGCGACAACAAAAATACGGGGCCGCTGGCAGCAGATACAACTGCACAGCGGCCCCGTACATTATTATGATTCAGTCGCCCAGCTCCCGTATCTCGTTCTGGATGAGTCGGCCTGCGGCCCGGGCCAGCTGGTCCATGCCCCGGATGCGGGCCATGTTCTTGCCGTAGATGCGGGAGGCGTCGGCGGCGCTGGCGTCTTCGCCCATAAAGACGGCGGAGACCCGCAGACCCTTCCGCTGCAGCGCCCGCACCTCGGCGGCGGCGTCCTCCACGCCCGCGCTGCCGCCGTAGTCGCGGCCCAGCGGGTCATCGGGGGAGGGCGGGATGCGGCGGCTGTCGTTGGGGGAGGCGTCCGTCAGGAGAATGAGCAGATGCCGCGCGGCGGGGCCGGGGTCGAAGCCGATGAGGTCGCCTGCGGCCCGCAGAGCCAGACCGTCCCGGTTCCAGCCCGAGGCGAAATACTGGCAGATGCCCTGTAAGCTCTTCTCCTTGAAGCCCTTGAGCACCCGCAGGACGGTGTAGCCCCGCAGGCTGGAAAAGCAGCTCACCCGCACCGGGATGCCGCAGGCCGCGAGGCTCTGGGCGAGGATAGACCCCTGCGCCGCGATGACCTCCTGACAGTGGAGGCGGGAAGCCGAAGCATCCAGCAGCAGGTCAACGGTGAAGGACGGGTGGTTCTCTTCCTCCGCACAGCGGAACACCCGGTCGTCGTCCATGACGGTGCGCCAGACCCGCTCCGGGTCGAGGTTACCGCTGCGGGCGACCCGGGCGTTGGGCTGCTGGTGGACGAGGATGCAGTTGCGTATCTGTTCGGTCAGCCGCAGCACGACGCTGCGGTGAAGCTCGAGATTTTTCGAATAGTATGCCCGGTTCCGCTCAGCCTGAAGCTGGGCCTGTTCGGCCAGGTGCTTTGCCTCGGGGGTAGGGGCCTGCTCCGGGCTGGGGACGCCGGAGGCAAACCAGAGGTGACAGCCCAGATGCTCCCCGGTGCAAAGCTCCTGCTCGGCCTTCCGCAGCCGTTCGGGCGGGTAGAGCGACCGGCCAAAGCAGCTTTCGATGTAAGCGCGGTCTTCCTCGGCGCGCTGGCGCAGGGTGATGTGGGCCAGCCGCTTGTCGGCGTGGATGCCGCCGCCGGAGGCGTCCACCGAGCCGGAATGCTCCACCGTCACCCGGTCGGTCTTTATCATCTGGGTGGGCATGGTGCGGGTCATGAGCGACGCCAGCAGGCCGTCCAGATGGAGATGCAGCCCGGCCTTCTGATGCACCGTGCCGTTGAACAGCTCGAATTTGGCGTAGACGGCCAGCAGTGCGGCTTTCAGCTCGTCCGGCTTGGGGGGCGTCTCGGGACTGAGGGCGGCGTCGAGACCCTTTTCGTAGGGGGTCATGACCGGCGGCGTGCGCCCCTGCACAGCCCGCCAGCGCGCGGCCTGCATGGAGTAGACCAGCTGGTTCTTCGCCATCCACTCCTGCCGCGAGAGCTTGTACTGGATGCCGAAAAAGTAGTCCGCATGGGCGCGGCGGAGGGCCGAAAGCACCGGGCGGCGGGGCAGTTCCAGCGCGTAGACCGCGCTCTCGAGGTAGAGCCAGGTCAAATCGTCCAGCATGGCCTGCCGGATGTCGCCCTCCCATGCGTCAAAGAGGCTGCGCACCAGCTCGTCGCCGTAGTATTTGTGGACCAGCCCCACGACGCAGTTCATGTAAAAATCAATGGTGCCGTCGGTGTTCCGGGCGAGGAACAGCGGCTCGAAGCCGTAAGCTCCTGCCGCTGCCCACACCTGATTGGCGGCCCGCCGCTCTTCGGCGGTGTAGCTCTGCGCTTCCATAAAAACGCCCCTTTTTTTTAATCGAAGAGCTTTGCGGCGGTGAGCTGGGCCGGGATGCGGGCGGCAATGGCGTCTCGGATGAGGCCCTGTTCGTAGGAGTCGAAGGCTTTGTTGGTGATGCCCATGTCCAGCGCAGCCCCGGCAGCGACGCCCCGGCGCATCAGGCGCAGGGCGTCCAGCATACCGCGCAGGTCGAGAGCTTTGGTGGAGATCTCTGCGCTGTCGCACTTTTTCTGCAAATCGAGGAAGAGCAGGGCAAACTGCCTGACATACTTGCTGTTCAAATCGGGAAACTGGGTGCGCAGGAGCTTTTCGAGGTTCTCCTCGGTGATGGTGGGCATCTGGATGACCACGAAGCGGGAGGTGAGGGCCTCGTTCAGCTCACGGGTGCCGGCGTAGCCGTAGTTCATGGTGGCGATGAAGCGGGTCTCATCGGCCAACGGGATGCGCTCATAGCCCGGCACATCGATGGCGCGGCGGAAATCCAGCACCGCGTGCAGGACGGCCAGCGCCTCGTTTTTGGCCATGTTGATCTCATCCAGAACGCCGAAGCCGCCGCTCTGGGCGCAGCGGTAGACCGGGCCGGGGCGGAACTTGACTTGTCCGCCCTCGAAGGTGTCCATGCCGATGAGGGACGCCGCGTCCATATTGACGTGGAACGAGATGTCCCACGCGGGGCGTCCGAAGGCGGCGGCGAGGTTTTCGGCCAGCACGTTCTTGCCGGTGGCCTTGCCGCCCGCCAGCAGCAGGTTTTCGCCGCAGAGCAGGGCGGCCAGCGCCTGCTCCCACACCTCTCTGCCGTAGTAGACGAAGGCAGGGGAGGGGATGCGGGGGCGCAGAGCCTCCGCCAGCGGGTGGGCGGTACGGTATTCTTCCACAGCGCGCAGCAGGTCGGGGGAGACCCCTTCCTGCCGCAGCGTATCCATTAGAGCAGATGTTTCAGACATCCATGACATCTCCTTGCGGTTGGCAGTGCCAAACCGAAATTTCACCCTTATCATAGCACAACCCGCGCGGTTTGTGTAGGGCTTTGACGGGCAAAAAAGCGGCAAAGAAGCAGAGAAAATAAAGGTGAAGCTATTTTAACAAACTTTCAGCCGGGACGTGCAGATTTCGCGTTCAAAGTAAATTGACAGGCCGCTTAAAATACGATAAAATAATTTTCGTTGTGTCAAAGTGAAAAAGAAAGGCGTAAAAGTATGCTCGAAACCATCACAGCCGTCAATCAGGCGGTCAACAGCTTTATCTGGGGCATCCCGGCGATGGTCTGCATCATCGGCGTGGGCCTGCTGCTCAGTGTGCGGACAGGCTTTTTGCAGCTCCGGAAATTCCCCTATGCCATCAAAACGACCATTGGCCGCATCTTCCGCAAAAAGGACGCCTCCGACGGCGCGATGACTCCGTTCCAGGCGGTGTGTACGGCGCTGGCCGCTACCGTCGGCACCGGCAACATCGCCGGCGTGGCGGGCGCGATCGCCATCGGCGGGCCGGGTGCGGTGTTCTGGATGTGGTGCTCGGCTCTGCTGGGCATGTGTACCAAGTTCTCCGAAGTGACGCTGGCTGTGCATTTCCGCGAGCGGAACAAAAACGGCGAGCTGGTGGGCGGCCCCATGTACTATATTAAAAACGGCCTCGGCAGCCGGTGGCAGTTCCTCGCGGTGCTGTACTCGCTGTTCGGCGTGCTGACGGTCTTCGGCACCGGCAACGCTACCCAGGTCAACACCATCGTCACAGCCATCGACTCGGCCCTGCTGGCCTACGGCAGCAGCCTGAACAGCATCCTGCCCACGGTCAACCTCGTCGTGGGCGTGGTGGTGGCCATGATGGTGGCTATGGTGCTGCTGGGCGGCGTCAAGCGCATCGGCAGCGTGACCGAGAAGCTGGTGCCGTTTATGGCACTGTTCTACGTCGTGCTGGCACTGGGCGTCGTGGTCATCAACTACCGGCGCTTCCCGGCGGTGCTGGCCTCCATCGTCGGCGGTGCATTTGACCCGCAGGCCTTCACCGGCGGTGCCATCGGCAGCATCTTCCTCAGTATGCAGAAGGGCGTTTCCCGCGGCATCTTCTCCAATGAGGCCGGCCTCGGCACCGGCTCCATCGCCCACGCCTGCGCCGACACCCGCAAGCCCGTCAAGCAGGGGATGTTCGGCATCTTCGAGGTCTTCGCCGACACCATCGTCATCTGTACCCTGACCGCCATGGTCATCCTGTGCAGCGGCGTGCCGGTGGGCTATGGCAGTGCGGCAGGCGCAGAACTGACCATCTCCGGCTTTACGGCCACCTACGGCGGCTGGTCGTCCATCTTTACGGCGGTGGCGCTCTGCAGCTTTGCATTCTCCACCATCATCGGCTGGGGCCTCTACGGCTCCCGGTGCATCGAGTTCCTGTTCCACACCGACAAGGTGGTCGGCCCCTTCCTCGTGGTCTACTCCTTCGTGTCCATTCTGGGCGCGACGGTCGATCTGGGCCTGCTGTGGAGCATCGCCGACACCTTCAACGGCCTGATGAGCATTCCGAACCTCATGGCCCTGCTCCTGCTGTCCGGCACGGTGGCAAAGCTCACGAAGGAGTTCTTCGCGGGCGAGGGCGCAGGAAAGTAAAGAATCATTCAAAGCACCCTCCGGCCCGCGCCGGAGGGCGCTTTGCTGTCAACAAACCTCTGGTTTTGTCTACTTTCTCTGCAAAAACTCAAAAAAGTATAAAAATTTCATGGAAATCATAAGAATTGATATTGAACAAATTTTAACAAAGTGGTAAAGTAAAAGCAAAGAGAGTCGTCCCGCCGCCCGGCGGGGCGCAAAATCAGGAGGTTTTACCAATGGCTGATCGTATCGTTCTGAATACTATTTCTTATCATGGCCACGGCGCTATCGAGAACATCGTTCCCGAGCTGACCGCCCGCGGCTACAAGAAGGCTTTCGTCTGCTCTGACCCCGACCTTCTCAAGTTCGGCGTCACCAAGAAGGTCACCGACCTGCTGGACGCTGCAAACTTCGCCTACACCGTCTACAGTGAGATCAAGCCCAACCCCACCATCGCAAATGTGCAGGACGGCGTGGCCGCTTTCAAGGCCGCAGAGGCTGACTGTATCGTGACCATCGGCGGCGGCTCTTCCATGGACACCGCAAAGGCCATCGGCATCATCATCAATAATCCCGAGTTCGCCGATGTGCGCTCTCTGGAAGGCGTCGCTCCCACCAAGAAGCACGCCGTCTTTACCATCGCTGTCCCCACCACCGCCGGTACTGCTGCGGAAGTCACCATCAACTACGTCATCACCGATGTCGAGAAGAAGCGAAAGTTCGTCTGCGTCGATACCAACGACATTCCCGAGATCGCTGTGGTTGACCCCGATATGATGGCCTCCATGCCCAAGGGTCTGACTGCCGCCACCGGCATGGACGCTCTGACCCACGCCATCGAGGGCTACATCACCAAGGGCCACTGCACCATCTCCGATATGTTCCATCTGGAAGCCATCAAGCTCATCAGTGAGAACCTGCGCGGCGCTGTCCAGAACACTCCGGAAGGCCGCGAGGGCATGGCTCTGGGCCAGTACATCGCCGGCATGGGCTTCTCCAACGTGGGTCTGGGCATCGTCCACTCCATGGCACACGGCCTGTCCGCTCTGTATGACACTCCCCACGGCGTGGCCTGCGCTATCCTGCTGCCCGTTGGTCTGGAGTACAACAAGACCGTCGCCGGTGAGCGCTATCGTGCCGTCGGCAAGGCCATGGGCGTGAAGGGCATCGACGAGATGAACGACGCACAGGCCGCAGATGCCACCATCGCCGCTGTCAAGCAGCTGAGCGCTGACGTGGGTATCCCCGCAAACCTGAACGGCATCCTGAAGGAAGAGGATATCCAGTTCCTCGCCGAGTCCGCTTATGCTGACGCCTGCCGTCCCGGCAACCCCCGCGACACCAGCGTGGAGGAGATCGTGGAGCTGTACAAGAGCCAGCTGTAAGCTGAGTCGGAGCGATTTACCCTTATAAAAAATACAGGCCGCTGTAAAATAACCTCTCAGTCTCGCATTCGCTCGACAGCTCCCCTACCGAGGGGAGCCTCTGGCGAAAAGGCAAGGCTATCCGTCATGCCAAAGCCTCCCCTCGCTAGGGGAGGTGGCAGCGCGTTAGCGCTGACGGAGAGGTTTCTTACAGCGGCCTTTTTGCGTAAAAATCCCGTCTCCCTCTTGCGGACGCGGCCAAAACTGTATACAATAGCCCTATAACCGTTTATATGGGAAAGGAAACACGCAATGGAGCTGAATTTTTATACCCTCTGCGTCATCTATCTGGTCTACTCGTTCCTCGGCTGGGTAGCCGAGACGGTGGTGGCGACCATCAAGGGCCGCGCCTTCGTCAACCGCGGCGTGGCGTCCGGCCCGTTCTGCTTCGTCTACGGCACGGCGGCTGTGCTGATGGCGGTGGGCTTTGCCGACCTGCGCTCGACGCCGGTGGCCCTCTTCCTCGGCTGTGCGGCCAACGCCACCGTGGTGGAGTGGGTGACGGCCAAGCTGCTCGAGAGGATGCACCGCCGCCGCTGGTGGGACTACTCAGATAAAAAGTTCAATCTGGACGGCTACGTCTGCCTGCAGTACTCGGTGCTCTGGGGCCTGCTGGGCATGGCAAGCGTGCTGTGGGGCAACGTCCTGCTGCTGCGGCTCTGCGCCCTGCTGCCGGGCTGGCTGCTGCATGTCGGCGTCTGGGCGGCGATGACGCTGGCCGTCCTCGACCAGCTGGGCGCAGCGCTGGCCGTCAACCGGTACGCCGCCAGCCATCCGAGGCTGGAACAGCTCAACCTCGAGCTGGAAAAGCACTCGGACAAGCTGCGCCAGCGGCTCATCGCCCATGTGGAAAAGCGTATCCAGCGGGCTTACCCGGCCATCGTCCAGCCCGAGCCGACTGTTCAGAAAGAAAAGGCTCTGAGCTTCGGCGACCTCGTCTGGCTCTTTGTCATCGGGGCTTTCCTCGGCGACGTGGTGGAGACGCTGTTCTGCCGGGTGACGGCGGGCGTCTGGATGAGCCGCTCGAGCCTCGTGTGGGGACCCTTCAGCGTGGTGTGGGGGCTGGCGCTGGTCATGGCGGCGGTCCTGCTGCGGGGCAGCGAGGAGCGGAGCGACCGCTCCATCTTCCTGTTCGGCTTCGTGATGGGCGGCGCATATGAGTATATCTGCAGCGCCGTGGGTGAGCTGCTGTTCGGCGTCATCTTCTGGGACTACAGCGGCTTCAAGTTCAATCTGGGAGGCCGTGTCAATCTGCTCTACTGCTTTTTCTGGGGCATCGCGGCGGTGGTCTGGATCCGGTACGGCTACCCCCTCGTTGCAAAGCTGATGGCAAACCTGAAAAAGCACATCCTGCCCTGGATGACCGTGGTGCTGACGGTGTTCATGGCCGTGAATATGGGGCTTTCGGCACTGGCGCTGGCCCGGTACGACGCCCGCACCAGCGGCCTCGCCCCGGCGAACCAGCTGGACGTCTTCCTCGACGAACATTTTGACAACGCCCGGATGGAGCGGGTGTACCCCAACGCCAAAAAAACCGGCTGACCCGGCAGCCATAAGCGCAAAAAAGCACTGCACCCGCCCGCTTTTGGGGAGTGCAGTGCTTTTGGTTTGTTCAGCCCTTACTGAGCGGCAAAGACCTTTACCTCGTCCTTGTCCATGAAGGCGGCACCGGCAAAGCCTGCTGCTTCCAGCTGGCCCAGCTGCTTGCCGAGCTTCTTGCCCTGAGGCAGGACGGTGACGTTGTAGGTATCGCGCAGGGCAGCGGCCTTGCTCAGGACGGCGGTGAAGTCGGCGTCCTTACCGTAGAGCAATGCGATCTTCTGCTTTGCGCCGGGGATCTGATAACCCTGCTCGAGCAGGATGCCGCAGACGCGCTCAAAGCCGATGGAGAAGCCGACTGCCGGCACCTGAGTGCCGAGGAACTTGCCCACCATGTTGTCATAGCGGCCGCCGCCGGCGACTGCGCCGCTGAACTGCGGGCAGGTGATTTCAAACACCATGCCGGTGTAGTAGCCCTGACCGCGCACGAGGCTGGGGCAGTAGGCCACCTGATAGCGGCCTGCGGCCATGGCGTTGGCAGTAGCGAGGACGTACTTGAGGTCGTCGGCGATGGCGGGGTCTGCGCAGCGGGCGGCCACAGCGTCCAGCGTCACCTCGCCGGCGGCGATGAAGTCGGCCAGTGCGTTGACCGCGCTCTCGGGCAGCTGCTTCTCGAGAAGCTCGGCCTTCACGCCGTCGGCACCGATCTTATCCATCTTGTCGAAGGTGATGCAGACGGAATCCAGCGTGTCGGCGGCAAAGCCCATGCTCTCCAGCATCCCGCGCAGGATGCGGCGGTCGTTGATGTTGACGGT
>OHHH01000151.1_pt1 | contig 31539 bp, 29 predicted proteins | sample 1567951 | NCBI WGS metagenome assembly OHHH01 (sample SAMEA3879550, study PRJEB24766) | human gut metagenome | biome: human-associated habitat; feature: feces | place: USA | collected 1985/1987 | reverse complement strand
CTCCTTCCGTCACGCCTGCGGCGTGCCACCTTCCTCGTCAGAGGAAGGCTTTATTCTGCTAGCATTTTCATTTGATAAAAGCCGTAACCCGTCATATATCAACAATAATCAAACGGCGGCAGCAAGCTAACAAAAACAAAAGACGCACTCAAGGAGTGCGTCGAAATTTGCTATGTAATTTTCTAAAACGAATTCAATTATTTGTCGTCATGCTTTTTTCTTGTAAGAACAAGAGCAACGCCTGCTGCGAGTGCTACCGCTGCAACTGCGGGAATTGCATAGTCGCCTGTTGCGGGAATGTCGGTCGGGTTAGATGTGTTACCGCCATTGTTATTTCCGCCGTTACCGCCGTTGCTGTTGCCTTTAAGGAGACCTGCGAGAGCAGAAGTGATTGTGCTGATAGCGTCGCCGAAGCCTCTGAACAGCTGTGCGAGGTCAGACGGTGTGTAACCCTTGAAAATTTCATCAAGCACGCCTGTCGAAGCCTCGTCCGAAGTGATAGCCTTCAAAATTGTTTCTTTTTCTTCAGCATTGATTGTCTTATTTTTATAAAGCGCATTGACGATAGCCTTGCCGTCGTCAACGGTGATAACCTTATTGCCTATAAGGGAAACGAGCACGCTTTCAATCTGCTTAGCGTTAAGCTTTGAAAGAACGTCAACGTATTTTTGAAGTTCCTCACTGAGCTCAGGATCGGGCGTTGAGGGTTTTGTAGTGCCGCCTGTTGTTGTTTCTGTCGGGTTAATAACGTCGATTATTCCACCTGCAAGAAGCGTTGTAAGGGAAGCGGCTGCGCTCTGCGAGAAGCCTGCGTCGTCCTTAACTGCCGTAACAGCCTCCGAAACGATTGCCTTGATTGACTCGGCGTCGCTCTCATAAGCCGTTTTATATGCCGCATAATCGGTAATGCCTGCAATTACGCTGTTCTTAATCAACTTTCTACCGCCGATTGTTTCAGGATCATTGCCCTTTTCAACAGCAGCCAAAACAAGACCTGCAATTTCCTTCTGCTGAGTGCCGGTCAACGCATCAACATTAGCACCTGCAAATGCCGGAACGCAAACCGTGAACAACAATGACAAAACAACCAAAACTGACACTACTTTTTTCATATCACGCTATTTCCCTTCTGCATTAACGCCTCGATAGGCATAATCTCTTTTATACAAATTGAATTATAACAGTTTGGCAATTCAATGTCAACAGAATTGTGGAATAATTTATCAAAAATCAGTATAAATTTTATCGAATTTTTTGCCAATACTAATAAAGCAGACGCTATTTAAGGGGATTTAATTATGAGTAAAAAGAACAAAAAATCACGCAAAGAGGTCGCCCAAAAGGTCGATAAGATGACTGAGGAATTCGCTGAAATTTGGGACGGCTCGGGCGACGGAATACCCTCCGACGTGCTCGGAAGCTACACGGGAAATCCGACGGAGGTTGACAGACCGATACAGGACGCAGACGACTTATAATATATATACTATTAAAATATGCAAAAAAGGCTTGCAAAATAATATGATATGTGTTATTATGTCAAGGTACGAATATGATTAAGCTGAGAGTGGGTTCCAAACCCGCTCTCTTAATTTTATAGGAGGAATTATGGCAGAAAAGAAAAAGAACACCGTTTCTGTTGTGTGGGACATTGCAAAGCCGCTTGCCGACGAGCTCGGTTTGGTGCTTTGGGACGTTCGCTTTCAGAAGGAGGGCGTCAACTGGTATCTCCGTATTATTGTTGACAGAGAGGACAGACCCGTTGACATTGACGACTGCGTTAATATGAGCCACGCTATCGACGAGCCGCTTGACAGGCTTGACCCGATTGAGCAGAGCTATTCTTTGCAGGTTCAGTCGCCCGGTATCGAAAGAGAATTGACAAGAGATTTTCATTTTGAAAAGTATCTCGGCGAAAAAATTATGGTTAAGTTCATTCACGCCTTAAACGGCAAGCGTGAGTACAAGGGCACTCTCGCCTCTTATGACAACGGCAATATTTCAATGACTCTCGAAAACGGAGAGACGGTTGAATTTAATAAAAAAGAAGCATCGTGGGTAAAGCTCGATGATTTTGGAGGTTTTGAAAAAGATGAATAAGGAATTTTTTGAAGCAGTTGCGATTATGGAAAAGGAAAAGGGTATTCCTGCCGAATATCTCTATGAGAAAATTCAGAATGCGATTGTCGTAGCAGTCAAAAAGGAGTACAACGGTAAGGACGTTATCACTTGTGAAATCGACCCCGAGAAAAGCGAAATGAACGTATATTACTGCCGCACGGTAGTTGACGAGGTTGTTGACCCCGATATGGAAATTTCACTTGAGGACGCACAGGAAATCAAGAAAAAATACAAGGTCGGCGACGTTGTTAAGGTTAAGCTCAGCAAAAAGGACTTCGGCAGAATTGCGGCTCAGACTGCAAAGCACGTTATCCGTCAGGGTATCAGAGACGCTGAAAAGGGTATGATTCTCGAGGAGTTCCAGTCAAAAAATCAGGAGCTTGTTACAGCTAAGGTTCAGCGTGTCGATCCCGTTACGGGCAACGCTACGCTTGAAATCGGTAAGGCGGAGGCTATTCTTCCGAAATCGGAGCAGGTTCCCGACGAGGTACTTCATGAGGATCAGCTTATAAAGGTATTTATCGTTGACGTTAAGAACACGGATAAAGGTCCTAAGGCTATGATTTCAAGAAGGCATCCCGGTCTTGTAAGACGTCTTTTTGAACTCGAAGTTCCCGAAATTTACGAGGGCACGGTTATCATTGACTCGGTTGCACGTGAGGCAGGCGCAAGAACAAAAATTGCCGTTCACTCAAAGGATGAAAATGTTGACGCTATCGGCGCTTGCATAGGTCCTAAGGGCTCAAGAGTAAATCAGATTGTTGACATTCTCGGCGGCGAGAAGATTGACATTATAAATTACAGCGAAAATCCCGAGGAATTCATTGCGGCGGCTCTCGCTCCTGCAAATGTTCTCAAGGTTGAAATCGAGGATGCGGAAAACAAGGTTTGCCACGTTACCGTTCCCGACCATCAGCTTTCGCTTGCTATCGGCAACAAGGGTCAGAACGCTCGTCTTGCGGCTCATCTTACAGGTTGGAAAATCGACATTAAACCCGAAAGCGGTTTCTACGAGGGTTAATCTTAAAGCAATTTACTTATTATATCGGCAGGAGATGAAATTATGGCAGTAAAAAAAATCCCGATGCGAAAATGCTTAGGTTGTATGGAGCAAAAGCCCAAAAAGGAGCTTGTTCGTGTCGTAAAAAGCGCTGACGGCGATATAAGCCTTGACCTTACGGGAAAGAAAAACGGCAGAGGCGCATATATTTGCCCCGAGGTTTCCTGTCTTGAAAAGGCTAAAAAGGCAAAGAGACTTGAGCGTGCGTTTGAATGTGCAATCCCCGCAGAGGTCTATGAGGCTATGGAAAGCGAGCTTAAAAATGAATAATAAAGCGTTGAATTTGCTCGGAATGGCAAGACGGGCAGACAAGATAAGCCTCGGACATGACGCAAGCGTTGCTTCTATTAAAGAAAAGAAAGCGTGGCTTTGTATTTTAAGTCAAGACGCTTCCGAAAGGCTCAAAAACGAAATGAGCAGGCTTTGCGAAACCGGCAAGGCGGAATGTACGGTTGTCGATTGCACAATGAACGAACTCGGTGCGTCGCTCGGCTACAAGACGACGGCGGTTTTAACGCTCAATGACAGAGGTTTTGCCGAAAGATTAACACAACTCATAAGGGAGGAATAATACATGGCGATTAAAAAGAATAAATTGAACGAAGTCGCAAAGGACTTCAATATGCAGAGTAAGGCTCTTATCGAGCTTTTGGGAAAATATTTTGACGGCGAAAAGAAGTCGCAGGCAACGCTTGAAGATAAGGAAATGGACGTTATCTTCGACGTTTTGACAAAGCAGCATTCGGTTGAAAGCTTTGACGATTATTTTGCAATGCAGAAGGAAAATAAAGAGCCTGCACCGAAGAAGGAAGCGGCTAAAAAGGCTTCGGATAAAAAGCCGACGGACAAAAAGCCGGCTGCAAAATCAAACGAAAAGGCAGATACAAATAAAGCTTCAAATCAGGAGCTTCCCAAGAAAAAGGTTAAAGACCCCAACAAACCCATGCAGTCAAGAACAAAGGGCGAGGTTCGTCACATTGACACAAGAGCAGGCTCGGTTGACCTTGACAAGTACAATGAGAGATATGAAAACATTGCACCGGCTAACGACAGAAACTCGGACAATGTTGTAAGAAAGCAGAAGCTCAATCAGAAGTCGAAGCAGTACCGCAAGCAGGGTATGAGAAGCCACAAGCACGAGAGCGAGGCTGAAAGACTCAAGAGAATCGCTGCCGAAAGAGCTAAAAAGCAGATTAAAATTACAGTTCCCGAGGAAATCACAGTCGGCGAGCTTGCTGCTTTGCTTAAGATGACGGCGGCAGAGGTTATCAAAAAGTTGTTCGCACTCGGTATGATGGCAACCGTTAACGAGGTTATCGATTACGATACGGCTGAAATCGTTGCAACAGAGCTCGGTGCAAAGGTTGAAAAAGAGGTTGTCGTTACAATCGAGGAGAGAATTATCGACGATACGGTCGATTCGGAAGAGGATCTTCAACCCCGTGACCCCGTCGTTGTTGTTATGGGACACGTTGACCACGGTAAGACCTCATTGCTCGACGCTATCCGTAACACCTCGGTTACAAGCACAGAGGCAGGCGGTATCACACAGCATATCGGCGCATACAGAGTTCAGACTCCCGAGGGTAAAATCACATTCCTTGACACCCCCGGTCACGCTGCGTTTACTTCAATGCGTGCAAGAGGTGCAATGGCTACGGATATTGCAATCCTTGTTGTTGCCGCAGATGACGGTATTATGCCCCAGACAATCGAGGCTATAAACCACGCAAAGGCAGCTAACGTTTCAATTATCGTTGCAATCAATAAGATGGATAAGCCCGGCGCTTCTCCCGACAGAATTATGCAGCAGCTTACAGAGCATGATCTTGTTCCCGAGGAATGGGGCGGCGACGTTATCTGCATCCCCGTTTCGGCTAAAACTCATCAGGGTATCGACAAGGTGCTTGAGTCAATCAACCTTGTTGCTGAAATGCTTGAATTAAAGGCTAACCCGAACCGTGCCGCAAAGGGTATCGTTATTGAGGCTAAGCTTGACAAGGGCAGAGGTCCCGTTGCTACCGTGCTTGTTCAGAACGGTACGCTTAAAACGGGCGACACAATAGTTGCAGGCACATCGGTCGGCAGAGTAAGAGTTATGACAAACGAAAACGGCAAAGTGCTTGATTCGGCAGGACCGTCCGTTCCCGTTGAGATTATGGGACTTGCGGAGGTTCCGCAGGCAGGCGATACATTCGATGCCGTTTCTGATGAAAAACTTGCCCGTGAACTCGTTGAGCAGAGAAAGAGAGAGGCTAAGGAAGAGGAATTCAAGCAGTATCAGAAGGTTACTCTCGACAACCTTTTCTCCTCAATTTCTCAGGGCGAGATGAAGGAGCTTAACATTATCGTTAAGGCTGATGTTCAGGGCTCGGTTGAGGCTGTTAAGCAGAACGTCGAAAAGCTTTCAAATGACGAGGTTAAGGTCAAGGTTATCCACGGAAGCGTCGGTGCAATTAACGAGTCCGATGTTATGCTCGCAAACGCATCTAACGCAATTATCGTAGGCTTCAATGTTCGTCCCGACCCCGTTGCGGCTGAAATTGCCGAGAGAGACGGCGTTGATATGAGAATGTACAGAGTTATTTACGATTGTATCGAAGAGCTCGAAGCGGCTATCAAAGGTATGCTCGCACCGAAGTTCCGTGAGGTCGTTCTCGGCAGAGCAGAGGTTCGTAACGTGTTCAAGCTCTCCTCGGCGGGTATGATTGCAGGCTCGTATGTTCTTGACGGTAAAATCACAAGAAATTCACAGATAAGAGTTGTAAGAGACGGTATTGTTATCTTTGAGGACGCTATCGCTTCTCTTAAACGCTTCAAGGAGGACGCAAAAGAGGTTGCCTCAGGCTATGAGTGCGGCGTGGGACTTGAAAAGTTCAATGACATTAAGGAGGGCGACATTCTCGAAGCGTTCATAATGGAAGAAGTTAAAGCATAAACGCTTTTTCGGAGGTAAAAATGGCAGGTTACAGACAGGACAGAGTGTCAGAGGATATTAAACGTGAAATCATCGCCGTAATCAGAGAGCTCAAAGACCCGAGAGTTAAGGATAAAATGCTCACTGTTGTAAGGGTTGATGTAAGTCACGACCTTTCATTCGCAAAGGTATATATCAGTGCTCTTGACGGAATTGACTCGGCAAAAGAGGCTGTAAAGGGCCTTGTCAGCGCAACGGGCAGAATAAGACACGAGGTCGGTGCAAGACTCCGACTTCGTAAGACGCCCGAAATGAAATTTGTGGCAGACGACTCCGTTGAGCACGGTATGGAAATTTTCAAAAAAATTGAGGATCTTACGAGGGATAAAGATGAATAAAATCGACGAAAAATCGGCGGCACGTCTACTGAGAGAAAACGATAATATTCTTATACTCACGCACAGAAACCCCGACGGCGACACGATAGGAAGCGGCTTTGCGCTCCTACACGCTTTGAAAAAACTCGGCAAGACGGTAAAGGTCGTATGCACCGACCCGTTCCCCGAAAAGTACGGATATATCGCCCACTCGAACAATGACGACGTTGGGGAAAATCCGTATGTTGTGGCGGTTGACGTTGCGGATATGGAGCTTATCGGCGCACAGTACCGTGCGAAATATGAGCACGGTGTAAATCTCTGCATTGACCACCATATTTCAAACAAGGAATTTGCGGAAAATCTCTGCTTGAGAAGCTGCTCTGCGACGTGCGAGATTATATATGACGTAATCAAGGCAATGGACGTTGAAATTGACAAGTCTGTTGCCGACAGCCTTTACACTGGCATTGCGACAGATACCGGTTGTTTCCTTTTTTCAAGCGTTACGGCAAGAACGCATATTATCGCTGCGGATTTGATTGAGCACGGTGCGGATTTCTTTGAAATAAACAGAATTATGTTTGAAACGAAGTCGCTCGGCTATTTCAAGCTTGAGGCGGCGGCTCTCAACACGGTTGAAATGCATTGCGGCGGAAAATGTGCGTTTATGACCGTCACAATGGATATGCAGAAGCAGGCAGGCACAAAGGACGGCGATTTTGACGGAATTGCAGGACTGCCGAGGAAGATTGAGGGCGTTTTGGTTGCCGTGACTTTCCGTGAAACAAAGGACGGTAATTTCAAAGTGTCTATGCGCTCACACGAACCCGTTGACTCGTCAAAGATTTGTATGAACTTCGGCGGCGGCGGTCATTCAAGGGCGGCAGGCTGCACGTTCGAAAAGGAAGCTCTCGAAGAAAACAAGAAAAAACTGTTGTCTATAATAGAAACGGAACTTAAAGGTATATGACGGGTATCATTTTACTTGACAAACCGAATAATATGACCTCTTTTTCAGCCGTGAACAGAGTAAGACGCTTGCTCTCGGTTAAAAAAGCAGGGCACACAGGAACGCTCGACCCTATGGCTACGGGCGTTCTTCCCATTGCGCTTTCAAATTGCACAAGGTTTATTGATTTACTTCCCGTTCACGATAAAGGCTATGTCGCAAAGGCTCGGCTCGGCGTTACAACCGATACTCTCGACTCGACGGGCACGGTTTTATCCGAAAGCGAGGTAAACGTCACAAGAGAAAAGCTTGAAAGCGTTTTAGAAAAATATACGGGCGAAATCGAACAGATACCGCCAATGTACTCGGCAATAAGCAAGGACGGAAAAAGGCTTTATGAGCTTGCACGTCAGGGCATTGAAATTGAGAGAGAGGCAAGGAAAATTACAGTATATTCCCTTTCGCTCGGCTCGTTTGACGGCGACTGCTTTTCAATATCGGTTGAGTGCTCGGCAGGCACATATATAAGAAGTCTTATTGACGACATTGGCAAAGACCTCGGCTGCGGTGCTGTTATGACAGATTTACGCAGAACCTCGGCAAACGGCTTTTCTATAAGTAATTGCGTTACATTGGAAGAGCTTGAAAAGGCTGTAAACGACGGCACGGCAGATAAATACATCACGCCCATTGAAAAGTGCTTCGACACCTATTGTGAAATTGTTGTCACGGAGGGTCAGGCAAAGCGTTTTTCAAACGGCGGCGAATTGTCGAGGGATAGGCTCAAGGACAATATTTCCGACGGAATTTACAGGGTTTATTCCCCCGACAGGCGGTTTTTGGGACTCGGAGAAATTGAAAAGGACGGCGAATTTCTTAAAGTTAGGAGGGTGTATGTCCGTGAATGAAAAATCCATAGCGTTAGGCACATTTGACGGGCTTCACAAGGGTCATTTGCAGGTGATATTGCAGTCGGAAAAGGATAAATATGACCCGTATGTTCTGCTTTTTGACGTTCATCCGCTTTCGGTAATCACGGGCAAAGCCCCCTGCTCTCTCATAACCGACGAGATGAGACGGGATATAATCGAAAGCCTCGGAGTTAAGATTATAGACGTTAGCTTTTCGGAGATTGCCGACTTGCCCTATGACGAGTTTTTCAAAAAATATTTGATTGAAAAATACAACGCAAAGGCTCTCTCCTGCGGAGAAAACTACACGTTCGGCGCAAGAGGCGAGGGCAACGTCGAAAAGCTTAGAAAGCTGTGCGAGGAATACTCGGTAGAGCTTCACATAGCACCCACTCAGACCTACAACGGCGAGGCGGTCAGCTCAACTAAAATTCGCAAGCTTCTTTCGGACGGCGACATCAGAGCCGCAAACGCAATGCTCGGCAGGGAATTTTCCTACCGTTCAATCGTTGTTGACGGCGACAAGCGTGGCAGAACACTCGGTTTCCCGACGGCAAATCAGTTCTTCCCCGACAATTTCGTAAAACTAAAATTCGGCGTTTATGCCTCAAAAACGGTCATTGACGGCGAGGTTTATCCGTCTGTTACGAATATCGGCATAAGACCTACCGTTCACACGGAGCGCTATCGCAGCGAAACGTATATAATCAACTTTCAAGGCGACATTTACGGCAAGAAAATTGAGATACGTTTGACCGATTTTTTGCGTCCCGAGGAGAAATTCGGCTCACTCTCGGAGCTTTCAAGAGCTATCGAGCACGACAGCAAAATTTCTCAAGAAATATTTAATAATAATACTTGCATTATCTAATTAAAAATTGTACAATAAATATAATATTATAAATGGAAAGGTGTTATAATTATGTGGGCATTAAAAGTTGCATACTACCGTGCTTATCAGAAAGTAATGAAAGTAATGCTTTACTTTCTTGATTGGTCGGAACCTCAGCTTCTTACAGGACCCGGTTCAATCCGTAAATTGCCGTCCGTTATCAAAGAAAAGGGTATCGGCAAGGTTATGGTTGTTACCGATAAGGGACTTATGAGCCTTAATTTGCTCGACGGTCTTTTTGAGGAGCTTGACAAGGCAGGAATCAGCTACGTTGTTTATGACGGTGTTCAGCCTAACCCCTCAATCGAAAACATTGAGGAAGCAAGAGAAATGTTCGTTTCAAACGGCTGTGAGGCTATGATTGCTTTCGGCGGCGGCTCTCCGATGGACTGCGCTAAGGCTGCTTGCGCAAGAGTTGTAAGACCTAACAAGACTATCCCTCAGATGAGAGGCGTTTTGAAGGTAATGCGTAAGCTTCCCCCCTTCTTCGCTGTTCCCACCACGGCAGGTACAGGCTCGGAAACAACCGTTGCGGCTGTTGTTTCAAACACACAGACACACGAAAAATACGCTATCAACGACCCGTGTCTCCGTCCTAAGTTTGCGGTACTTGACCCCGAGCTTACAACGGGACTTCCCAAGAAGATTACTTCGACAACAGGTCTTGACGCTCTCACCCATGCGGTTGAGGCATACATAGGCAAGTCAAATACCCGTGAGACTGAGGATTATGCCGAAAAGGCAACAAAGCTCATCTTTGAAAACCTCGAAACCTGCTACAATGACGGTCAGAACATCGAGGCAAGAGGTCAGATGCTTTTGGCTTCGTTCTATGCAGGTATGGCTTTCACAAGAGCTTATGTCGGCTACGTTCACGCTATCGCACATAACCTCGGCGGTATGTACGGTATTCCGCACGGACTTGCAAACTCGGTAATTCTCCCCGTTGTCCTTGAGGAATACGGCTCAACAATTTATCCGAGACTTGCAAAGCTTGCTGAAATCGTCGGCATTAACGGTCAGACAGAGGAAGAGCTTGCTAAGGGCTTTATCGCTGAAATCAAGGCTATGAACGAGAGAATGGCTATCCCGACTTCATTTGAGCAGATTAAGGAAGAGGATATTCCGACTATCGTTGAAAGAGCAATGAAAGAGGCTCATCCGTTGTATCCGACACCCGTTATCTTTGATGCTGACAGACTTGCACAGATTGTCAGAAAGCTCAAAGGCTGATAAAATCACATAACTAAAAAACCCGAGTATCAAAAGATACTCGGGTTTTTTTATAATATTCTGTTATATAAGGCTTAGCTGTTCGCCCATATCCTCGGCCGAAAGAGTTGAGCCTGCCGCCGGAAGCGTTCTTGTCCTGTACCTTGCAGGCTTTTGGAACATATCTTCGGTGAAGTCGGTAACGCTTTCAAGTCGGTGATTTTTCCTTTGCGTCATAACACCCACGCCCTGCGTATCCTTGGTGGTCTTGGGCGATACCGCACCTGTGTTGAGAAGCAATATTCTGCCCGACGACGATTTCATAACAATTTCGCAGTCCTCTTTTATATGCCTTATCGCAACAATCGGGAACTTGTCGCAATATGCCTTGATAAGCTTCTTACGGTTTGTCTTTGTTTCATATGCGCTCATATCGACCTTTGCAACCTTGCCGTTTTCGAAGAAGAAGAGCATATAACCCTTGTAGTCTGTCGTAACCGCCATATAAACAGCAGATTCGTCCTTATCCATTTGAAGTGCGGAAGCTACAAATTCGCCCAATACGCTCGCCTTTGTGTCCGAAAAATCAGCCGCTTTTGCCTTGTAAACCTGACATTTATCGGTAAAGAACAGCAAATCGGTGTTGTTTGAAGCCTCGACAGTCTGCACTATCTCGTCGCCCTCTTTGAGCTTCTGCTCTCCGCTCATACGAAGCGATTGAGGAGTAATTTTCTTGAAATATCCCTCTTTCGTGAAGAAAAGAGTAACGGGATAATCGGGAATTTCTTCGATTTCCTCGTCGTCATCCTCGACGTCCGCAAAAATAATCTCCGTTCTTCTCGGCTTGTCGTACTTCTCCGCAACCTCTTTAAGCTCTGCAATGATAATCTTCTTAACCCTTGATTTTGAGGAAAGAATATCCTCCATATCCTCAATATCCTTGCGAAGCTGCTCAATATCGGCTGTGCGCTTTAAGATATATTCACGGTTGAGGTGGCGAAGTTTAATCTCCGCAACATATTCGGCCTGAATTTTGTCAATTCCGAAGCCAATCATCAAGTTCGGAACAACCTCCTGCTCCTCGTCTGTGGAACGGATAATCTTAATTGCCTTGTCAATATCAAGCAAAATTTTCTGTAAGCCTTCGAGCAAATGAAGTTTATCCTTTGCCTTTGAGAGGTCAAAATAAACTCGCCTGTTTACACATTGAGTTCTGAATGCAATCCATTCAAGCAAAAGCTCACGAACGCCCAAAACCCTCGGCGTGCCTGCGATAAGCACATTGAAGTTACAGCCGAAAGAGTCCTCAAGCGGAGTTGACTTGAACAGCTTTTTCATAAGCTTGTCGGGGTCTGTGCCTCGCTTTAAGTCGATTGTGATTTTAAGACCTTTCTTGTCCGTCTCATCACGAATATCGGAAATTTCCTTGACCTTACCTGCCTTTGCAAGGTCGATTATCTTGTCGATAATAGCCTCGCTCGTTGTGGTAGCCGGAATTTCATATATATCGATACAGTTAGACGATTTATCGTAATTGTATTTCGCACGAAGCTTGAAGCTGCCTCTGCCCGTGCGGTAAATCTCACGCATAAGCGCTTCGTCATAGATTATCTGACCGCCGCCGATAAAATCGGGTGCTTTGAGCGTTTCCATAATATCAGCGTCGGGGTCTTTGATAAGTTCAATGGTCGTGTTGCAAATTTCACCCAAATTAAATGAGCAAATATTTGAAGCCATACCGACGGCAATACCCATATTTGCATTTACAAGCACCGACGGAAATGTTACGGGGAACAGGGTCGGCTCTTGCATGGAGTTGTCGTAGTTCGGAACGAAATCAACCGTGTCCTTGTCAATATCTCTGAAAAGTTCCGCCGCAATGGGAGCAAGCTTTGCCTCTGTATATCTCGAAGCCGCATATTGCATATTTTTTGAATAGGATTTACCGAAGTTACCCTTTGACTCGATATACGGATGAAGCAAGCTCTCGTTGCCTCGTGCAAGTCTAATCATTGTTTCGTAAATCGCGGCGTCGCCGTGGGGGTTTAACTGCATTGTACGTCCGACAATGTTTGCACTCTTGACGGTTGAGCCGTTCAAAAGTCCCATTTTATACATAGTGTAGAGCAATTTTCTGTGCGAGGGTTTGAAGCCGTCGATTTCAGGTATCGCTCTCGACATAATAACGCTCATTGCATATGGCATATAGTTTATTTCGAGCGTGTCGATAATATTTTGATGCACAACCTCGCCCGCACCGGAGATATGAGCGTTTAAGTTCATATCTTCTTCGTGGGATATTTCGGTTTTCTTTTTCTTAGCCATTTATTTCTCCTCGTGTTACTGATTTCATTTGAAAGCTACATTAAAATATTCGCACAATCCGTAGGGACAGGGCTCGCCCCTGTCCGCAAAAAATTTGATGTAAACTCAAATCCACGGACAACCGCAAGGGTTGTCCCTACGGTTCAATGTATTTTCCAATTTGATAGTAGCCGATAACCGTTATATTTTTGTAGGTTTCCTCGGCGGCAGCAAGCCACCGCCCTACACTATTGGATATAAAATTCAATCCGTGCGATTATTTATGACAAATCGGTCAAATCGATATACTGATAACCGTTTTCGGCAATGTAGTCTTTTCTGCCCTGAAGATTATCGCCCAAAAGCAAATCGAACTTGTCCGCAACCGCTTCGGGACTGTAATCCGGCTCAACCTTGATAAGACGTCGGGTTTTCGGGTTCATTGTCGTAAGCCACATCATTTCGGGTTCGTTCTCACCGAGTCCCTTTGAACGCTGAACTGTATATTTCTTGTCGCCGATTTCTTCGAGCACCTGCGCTTTTTCCTTTTCCGTATAGCAGAAATAAGTGTCATCCTTGCAGTTTATCTCATAAAGCGGAGACTCTGCGATAAACACCTTACCCTCTTTAATGAGAGTCGGCATAAGACGATAAATCATTGTGAGAATAAGCGTTCTGATTTGGAAGCCGTCCACGTCGGCATCGGTACAGATTATGACCTTGTTCCAACGAAGATTGTCCATATTGAAAAGCGAAAGATTTTTGTTAGCCTTTGAGCTTACTTCAACGCCGCAGCCGAGCACCTTTATCAAATCCGTGATGATTTCAGACTTGAAAATCTTAGGATATTCAGCCTTTAAGCAGTTGAGAATTTTACCTCTTACGGGCATAATCGCCTGAAACGCAGAATCCCTCGCCTGCTTACAAGCACCGAGAGCCGAGTCGCCCTCTACTATGAAAATCTCTCTTTCGTTTACATCTTTTGAACGGCAATCGACGAACTTTTCAATCCTGTCGGTCATACTGTTGCTTGACTGCAAGGTCTTTTTAATATTAAGTCTTGTGCTTTCAGCCTTAATTCTCGAACGCATATTGATAAGCACCTGCTCGGCTATCTTATCCGCTTCGATTTTGTTTTCTATGAAATACACTTCAAGGCTGTGCTTCAAGAACTCTGTCATTGCCTCTTGAATGAATTTGTTTGTAATTGCCTTTTTGGTCTGATTTTCGTACGAGGTCTGAGTCGAGAACGACGAAATTACAAGCACAAGGCAGTCGTCAACATCCTGAAATGTGATTTTAGAGTCGGTTTTAAGGTATCTGCTGTTTGCTTTGAGATAGGAGTCAATCTGCGAAACGAATGCACTTTTAACCGCCTTTTCGGGTGCGCCGCCGTGCTCCAAAAAGCTTGAGTTGTGATAATATTCTTTAAGCTGTACCTTGTTTGAGAAGCACAGCGCAATGTTCATTTTAACCTTGTATTCGGGCATATCGGCTCTGTCCTTACCCTTGCGTTCAGTCTGCCAGAACTGAACGGACGAAAACGCCTTGTCGCCGACGATTTCCTTAACATAGTCGGTAATTCCGTGTTCGTATGAATACTCATACTTTTCAAAGGAATTTGTGCCGACCTGCTCTCTTAATATGAACTTAACGCCCTCGTTTACAACCGACTGACGCTTTATTGTCTCCTGATAGTATTCAAGCGGAATGTCAATGTCCGTGAAAACCTGCAAATCGGGTTTCCAACGAATACGGGTACCTGTGTCCCTTTTGCTGTAAGGCTCTTTTTGAAGCTCGCCGACAGGCTCGCCGTGTTTGAAATTCATCTTATAGCAGAAGCCGTTTTTGTGAATTTCCGCCTCCATATATTCCGACGCATACTGCGTGGCACAAAGTCCCAAGCCGTTAAGACCGAGAGAATACTCATAAGTGCCGCCGTTATTCGTGTTGTATTTACTTCCTGCATACATCTCACAGAAAAGAAGCTCCCAGTTGTATCTTCCCTCTTTCTCGTTGTAGTCCATGGGCATACCTCTGCCGTGGTCGAGAACCTCAATCGAGCCGTCAAGGAATTTTGTAACGGTGATTTCGTTGCCGTAGCCCTCTCTCGCCTCGTCGATTGAGTTTGAAAGAATTTCAAAAACCGCATGCTCACAGCCTTCAATTCCGTCAGAGCCGAAAATAACCGCAGGTCTTAAACGAACCCTGTCGGCGCCCTTTAACTGTGATATACTTTCTTCGGTATATTCCGCTTTCTTCGCCATTTTATTCCGTCCTTAAACACATATATTATAACTTATATATTTTACACTATATGTAGGGGTTAAGTCAAGTTTTACTGAATATGTTGAGAGTTTGGAGTGGAGAGTGGGGAATGAGAAGTGTGGAGAGGGTATTTCAGCCTCCCTTGTGTAAAGGGAGGTGCCGAACGAATGTGAGGCGGAGGGATTGTAAGACCCACAAAATGCCTTTCACACGGTAGGGCGGTGGCTTGCTGCCGCCGTGGGAACTGCCGAATATATGATAACTAACGGCTGTTAGCAAATTAAAAGATATATCATACCGTAGGGACAGCCCTTGCGGCTGTCCGACACAGGCTCCCTTGTAAAGGGAGCTGTCGTTTTTTTGAAACAAAAAAATGACTGAGGGATTTTTATAAATTCGTATAAAATCAACCTTACAATCCCTCCGAGTTGCCTACGGCAACCCACCTCCCTTTACAAGGGAGGCTGAATATGCGGTCGCCCGTCAATTCATAGCAAATAAAAAACGGGCGAACACAGTTCGCCCCTACGATATAATATGAAAATATAATTGTTATTTTGTTGTGATTTAACGGCGGCAGCAAGCCGCTTCTCTACCACGTCGTCGTTTGCTTCGTATCGTTCGCAACAGCCTTTGGCTGTCTCTCGCTCACTATACAACTCCTTCTTTTCCGCAAAAATCACGCTCGGCTCGCCTGCTCGGTTGTAAACGCCCTCACGACAGCTCGCTGTCGCTACCAACTTTTGCGGATTTTAATGTCATTTTAGCCGTAACCCGTCTGTTGCGAGTGTATCAACTGTTAAAATTTTGTGCTTTTATTTGTTGCCGAAAAGTCTTTTTTCTAAAGCATAATCGACGATGATTGATACAGTCATTATAAGGACTACGCCGATAATGTTTACAATCCAAATTGATTTGCTTATGTAATTTCCGCCGTCGGTACCGCAAAAATAAATTACGGCTTCAAATATAAGAATAATCGCCGCTGTGCATACGGCAAAAATCATTTTGTATTTTGCTTTCGACATAGATAACCCTCCGTTTAGTTCAAATATTTGTTGTACAATTATATTAAAACATAAACAAAAAAAATGTCAATACAAAAAACAATGCCGAAGTCTGACTCTGAATTCAAACTTCGGCATATATTATTATTTATGATAAAGGGTTTTTGACTGTCTGTAAGGCTCGCAGGTTACATTTACACCGAGCTTTTTGAGTGTGTGCAGGTCAACCTCGGAGAGTATAACCGTCGAATGCATCTGACAGCCGTCAAGCTTTTCAAGCGCTTTCATTGCCATTTCTGAGGTGGGATTTGTCGCCGCTGAAATTGAAAGTGCAAGCAAAACTTCGTCCGTATGAAGTCTCGGGTTTTTGTTACCGAGATGATTTACCTTTAAGTCCTGAATGGGCTCGATAATCTTCGGGGAAATCAAATCAATATCGTCATTGATATTGGCGATTTCTTTAAGTGCGTTCAAAAGCATAGCCGAAGAAGCACCCAAAAGGTCTGAGGTCTTACCCGTTATGATTTTGCCGTTGTCAAGCTCAATTGCAGCCGCAGGCTCTCCCGTTCTGTCGCAAAGCTCAACTGCCGGCAAAACGCATTTTCTGTATTCGGGAACGATATTAAGCTGTTTCATTATAAGCTCAAGGTTGCGGATTTCATTTGTAACATTTGAGCCGTTTTTCTTATCAACAAGAGCCTTATAATATCTTCTGATAACCTCTTGCTTTGACGCTTCTCTTACAACCTCGTCGTCGATTATGCAGTTGCCTGCCATATTAACGCCCATATCCGTAGGCGATTTATACGGAGAAGTGCCGTAAATACGCTCGAAAATAGCGTTGAGCACGGGGAAAATTTCAATATCTCTGTTATAGTTAACGGTTGTAACGCCGTATGCCTCAAGATGGAACGGGTCAATCATATTGACATCGTTCAAATCGGTTGTCGCCGCCTCATAAGCAAGGTTTACGGGGTGCTTTAACGGCAAATTCCAAATCGGGAAGGTTTCGAACTTTGCATATCCTGCCTGAACGCCTCTTTTGTGCTCATGATAAAGCTGAGAAAGACAAACTGCCATTTTTCCGCTTCCCGGACCGGGTGCTGTAACAACGATAAGCGAACGGGTGGTTTCAACGTATTCGTTTTTGCCGTATCCGTCGTCGCTTACGATAAGATGAACGTCCTGCGGATAGTTTTCAATGCTGTAATGACGGTAAACCTTAATGCCAAGCCCCATAAGCTTCTGTCTGAAGACCTCTGCCGACGGCTGATTATTATACTGCGTCATAACAACGCCGCTTACCATAAGACCGAAATCCCTGTATATGTCGATAAGCCTTAAAACATCAAGGTCGTAGGTTATTCCGATATCGCCTCTGACCTTATTTTTTTCAATGTCATTTGCGTTGATGGCAATGAGCATTTCAGCCTCATCTTTAAGCTCAAGCAGCATTTTCATCTTACTGTCGGGCAAAAATCCCGGTAGCACTCTTGAAGCGTGAAAATCGTCAAAGATTTTTCCGCCGAATTCAAGATAAAGCTTTCCGCCGAATTCATTTATCCTCTGCCTTATATGCTCGGATTGAGTTTTAAGATATTTATCGTTATCAAATCCTATTTTCACTGTTATAGCCTCCCGATTAGGATGAAAATATTACATAAAAACACTTCGAAGCGGTTACACAACCGATTCGAAGTGCGACACTTGATATTATAGAATAACAAAGTCTAAAAATCAATAGTAATATAAAACTTTGTTGAAATTTAGTCGAGATGCCAATCAATAGGCGTCTGCCCCGAAGCTATCAAAAGCTCATTGGTCTTTGAAAAGTGCTTGCAGCCGAAAAATCCGTTATAAGCCGAAAGCGGACTCGGATGCGGTGCGGTGAGCTTATAATGAATGGGGTTTGTGATAACCGACGCTTTTTTTCTTGCGTGAGCGCCCCAAAGCAAAAACACGACGGGCGTTTGCTTGTTGTTAAGCTCGGAAATTACCCTGTCGGTAAATGTTTCCCACCCCATATCTTTATGGCTGTTAGGTTCGCCCTCACGAACGGTCAGCACCGTGTTCAAAAGCAAAACACCCTGCTTCGCCCAAGCGGTAAGCTCGCCGTGACCTGCGTTCATATCTATACCGAGATCCGAATGGATTTCCTTAAATATATTTTGAAGCGACGGAGGGGGAGGAGTGCCCTTTTTTACCGAAAAGCACATACCGTGCGCCTGCCCTGCGCCGTGATAAGGGTCTTGCCCGATAATAACGACCTTTGTATCGGCGAACGAGGTGCAACGAAGTGCATTGAATATATCGTTCATAGGCGGATATATCGTATGATTTTGATATTCCGCTTTAAGAAATTTCCGAAGCTCTTTATAATAAGGCTTTGAAAATTCGTCCTTTAATATTTCGTCCCAATCATTTCCCAAATTTACCATTGAGCTATCACCTCTCGGATATTGTAACATAAGATTGACCGATTTACAAAAAAATATGAAAAATTTTACAAAAGCTATTGACATATAATATAGATGTGCTATAATCAAATCAACATATGAACAGTTGTTCATATGATAAATTGAAAAAAGCGAATGTGCTTGAAATAAATGACGCAGAGCGTCGGAACGGAGACAAATTATGAAAAAGTCATATAAAATCGATGTTGATTGTGCAAACTGTGCCAATAAAATGGAAGAGGCAGCAAAAAAGACCGAGGGCGTAAAGGACGCAACGGTTAATTTTATGATGCTTAAAATGAATGTAGAGTTTAACGAAAATGCAGACGTAAAGGCTGTTATGAAGGATGTCCTTAAAAATTGTAAAAGAGTTGAGGACGACTGCGAAATATACATTTAACGGTCGATTAAGCATAGCTTGAAATATTGAAAACGGAGGGAATTTTATGACGAAAAAGCAGAAAAAGATGCTTATAAGAATTATCGTTTCAGCGGTGCTTATTGTCGCACTCAAGGTTGTTGGCAGCTTTGTTGAAATAAATCGCTATCTTGAATTTGCGTTATATATGATACCGTATTTTGTAATCGGCTACGATATTCTCAGAAAAGCATTTTTGGGAATTAAAAATAAGCAGGTTTTTGACGAAAATTTCCTTATGGCAGTCGCAACCGTCGGCGCAATAGCGTTGGGCGACTATACCGAGGGTGTGGCGGTTATGCTTTTCTATCAGATAGGCGAGCTTTTTCAAAGCTATGCTGTCGGAAAGAGCCGCAGAAATATCTCCGAGCTTATGGATATAAGACCTGATTATGCCAATATTGAGGTTGACGGAGAGCTTCGGCAGGTTGACCCCGACGAGGTTGAGATAGGCACGATAATTGTGGTTACCCCGGGCGAAAAGGTGCCGATTGACGGCGTTGTAACAGAGGGTGAGTCCTCGCTTAATACAAGTGCTCTCACGGGCGAAAGCGTGCCGAGAGAGGTCAAGGCAGGCGACGAGATTATCAGCGGCTGTATAAATCTTTCGGGCGTTATCAGGATTAAAACGACAAAAGAGTTTGGCGAGTCAACGGTTTCAAAAATTCTTGACCTTGTTGAAAACGCAACCTCGAAAAAATCACATTCAGAAAATTTCATAAGCAAGTTCGCACATTATTATACGCCTGCGGTTTGCTACAGTGCGTTGGCGCTTGCGATTATACCGCCGATAATCAACCTTATAATCGGTAATCAGGCAGGCTTCGGCACTTGGATTTACAGGGCGCTTACATTCCTTGTAATCAGCTGTCCGTGTGCGGTGGTAATCAGCGTACCGCTTAGCTTCTTCGCAGGAATAGGCGGAGCGAGCAAGGCAGGCGTTTTGGTAAAAGGCTCAAACTACCTTGAAACGCTTTCAAAGACAAAATATGTTCTTTTCGACAAGACGGGAACAATGACGAAGGGCGTTTTTGAGGTTGTCGGAGTTCATGATAACACAATAGACAAAAATCATCTAATTGAACTTGCGGCATATGCAGAGAGCTATTCGACGCATCCGATAAGCAAGAGCTTGCAGGCAGCTTACGGCAAGGAAATTGATAAAAGCAGAATTTCAGATGTAAAGGAAATATCGGGACACGGCGTTATCGCTAAGGTTGACGGAAAAGAGGTTGCGGCAGGCAACGGTAAGCTGATGGATATGCTCGGCATTAAATATACGGAGTGCGAGCAGGTCGGCACAAAGGTTCATATTGCACTTGACGGAAAATACGCAGGTCATATCCTCATTTCGGACGTTATAAAGCCCACCTCAAAGCAGGCGATTGCAGAGCTTAAAAGTGCAGGCGTTAAAAAGACGGTTATGCTCACGGGCGACGCTTCGGACGTTGCGAAGCATGTTGCAGACGAGCTTGGAATTGACGAGGTTTACAGCGAATTGCTGCCCGACGACAAGGTTTCAAAGGTTGAAGAGTATTTGTCGAAAAAGGGCGAAAAGGAAAAGCTTGCGTTTGTCGGCGACGGCATAAACGACGCCCCCGTGCTTTCAAGAGCCGATATAGGTATTGCAATGGGCGCTATGGGCTCGGATGCGGCTATCGAGGCGGCGGATATTGTACTTATGGACGACGATCCGCTTAAAATTGCAAAGGCAATCAAGATTTCGAAAAAATGTCTCGGAATTGTATATGAAAATATAATCTTCGCACTCGGCGTTAAGTTTGTTTGCCTTATACTCGGCGCATTGGGTATCGCAAATATGTGGGTGGCAATCTTCGCAGATGTCGGAGTAATGGTTATAGCCGTATTGAACGCAATTCGTGCGCTTATGGTTAAAAAGCTTTGATTTATATTGAAAGGGTGTAGACAATGGAAAAAGAATTAGACTGCTGTGAGGTAAACGAGGTTCACAGTTCCGTGCTTCAAAAGATAATCGCTGAAATGCCCGACGAAATTGAGCTTTACAATTTAGCCGAGTTGTTCAAGGTGTTCGGCGACTCAACGAGAATACGCATACTCTATGTTTTGTTTGAGGCTGAGGTTTGCGTGTGCGACTTGGCTTCGGCACTCAATATGAATCAGTCGGCAATTTCGCATCAGCTGAAAATATTAAAGCAAAACAAGCTGGTTAAGGCTCGCAGAGAGGGTAAATCGGTATTCTACTCTCTTGCGGACGATCATGTTCGTATGATAATCGCAAAAGGTCAAGAGCATATTGAGGAATAATATTTATACAATCAAAAAACGCCACAGAGCTTAGTTCTCTGTGGCGTTTTTGTGATAACTTATTCGGTTGTTGATTTTTGAGATAAGGCTTTATTCGTTTCCTTTTTCCATTTTTTCAAAACCGAGAAATAGATTATAAGACCTATTGTGCCTGAAATGACTTCTGAAATCGGATAGGCAAACCATGTGTAGTTAAGACCGAATTCCGCAAATATTCTGAAAATCGGGATAAGACAGAAAACCTGCCTTGTGAGCGATAGCATAAGACTCGTTCTGCCGTAGCCGATAGCCTGAAAGAACACAGGCATTGTAAGAGAAATGACAGCAGGCAGGAAGCTTGAGCCGATTATCGGGAACGCTACCGAGCCTATTTGCATAACCTCCTCACTCTTTGAGAAAACGGACATAAGCGCTTCGGGGAAGAATACGAAAAAGACTATACCGACAATCATAAACACCGCTGAAACGAGACAGGAGAAATTCATTAAATCACGGCAGCGGCGATAGCTTTTGTTTGCGTAGTTGTAGCTCAAAACGGGAACTATACAGGTTTGAAGTCCGAACAGCGGAATAAAGAACAGCGATTGAGCCTTGTAGTAAAGTCCCAGTACCGTAACGGCGGAGTCGGAGAAGCCTGCAAGTATTACGTTCAACGCAACAATATATACGGTATAGAGCAGCTGCATAAATATTGACGGATAACCGTAGCGGTATATCATCTTAATATAATGCGAGAGCTTTTTTATTTCGGGAATTTTGCAAAAGCCCTTTGAGCCTGTGATAACAGCGGCGACTATCTGACCGAGCACCGTCGCATAAGCCGCACCCGCAACACCCATTTCGGGGAAAAGGCCTATTCCGAATATCAGCAACGGGTCAAATAAGATATTTGTAACAGCACCTGCTATCTGCGCTATCATGGGAAGCCTCATATCGCCCCTTGACTGAAGCACCTTTGTCCAGTTACCCTCCAAAAATGCACCGACGCTGCCGATACAGACAATATTCCCGTAGGTTACGGCATTTGCGATTGCCTCGGGCGATTTTGCCGAGGTCATAACATACGGCTTCATAAGAGCTACCGTTAAAATTGTAAAAGTAAGCCAAGTGATAAGCTCAAGCAGCATACCCGTACCGCCTGCTTCGTCGGCATCCTTTGGCTTACCCTGTGCGAATTTTCGTGCCATATAAGTATTGACTCCGACGCCCGTTCCGACAGCAAGTGCAATGATTATTAGCTGTATCGGATAAATTACCGACAGCGCAGTAAGAGCCTCGTCGGAATATCTGCCGACAAAGAAGCTGTCAACTATATTATAAAGTGCCTGAATAAGCTGTGCGAGCATAACGGGAGGCGCAGTTTTAAGCAGTATTTTTGAAATCTTTTGCGTTCCGAAAAAATCGGGATCTGACAACCCTTTTTTCGCCATAGTATACCCCTTCTTGAAAAATGCAATTAAGATTATAAGGCGTACCCCTACCTTTGTCAACAAGTGTTATATTTGTTAAAAAAATCATAAAATTATAATCATTGAATATCAATTTTATTTATGTTACAATAAATGTGTAATGTGCTAAGACACATAAAAGGAAAGGAAACGGCAAGATGGATATTCAAATTGTTAAAGATCAAATTTGCGACGTTTGCCATAAAATGTGGCAGCTTGGTTGGGTTGCGGCGAACGACGGAAATGTCAGCGCAAAGCTTGACGACGGTACGATTTTGGCAACTCCGACAGGAATGAGCAAATCGTTTATCACACCCGAAAAGCTTATCAGAATTGACTCAAAGGGTAATGTTCTTGAGGCGGCGGAGGGACTTCGTCCGTCAAGTGAGATTAAGATGCATCTTTGTTGCTACGACAAGCGTGAGGATGTGTTCAGCGTTATCCACGCTCATCCTCCGGGAGCTACGGGCTTTGCGGTAGCGCATAAGGCAATGGATATGTACAATATGATTGAGGACGTAGCGGCTATCGGTGCAGTTCCGCTTACCCCTTACGGCACACCCTCTACAACGGAGGTTCCCGACGCTATTGAGCCGTACCTTGACGAGCATGATGTTATGCTTCTTGAAAACCACGGTGCGCTTGCGGTCGGAAGTGACGTTATAACCGCTTTTTACAGAATGGAAAGCCTTGAATTGTGGGCGAAAATCACAATCAATGCGGTTATTCTCGGCGGCAGCCACGACATAGACAGAGAGAATATTCAGAAGCTTATCGATTTGAGAAGCTACTATAAAATCACGGGCAGACATCCGGGCTATAAGGTCTATAATCCCGACGACAAAATACTTCACAAGCAGGAGGACTGATTATGCTTAAAGGTATCAATCCGATAATTTCCCCCGAGCTTCTCAAGGCTCTTTGCGAGATGGGACACGGCGACGAGCTCATAATTGCAGACGGAAATTTTCCGAGCGAGAGTATCGGTAAAAATTCCGTTGTTATAAGAGCAGACGGACATTCGGCAACGGATGTATTGGATGCGGTTTTGTCGCTTGTTCCGCTTGATACATATACGGAAAAGCCTGTTGCTTTGATGGAGGTCGTCAAGGGTGATGATACCCCGACGCCTGAAATTTGGAAGGAATACGATAAAATTCTTACGAAATATGAGCCTGAGCACCACGATATTGAGATGACGGAGCGTTTTGCATTTTACGAGAGGGCGAAAAAGGCTTATCTTATAATCGCCACGGGCGAAACGGCAATTTACGCAAATGTGCTTCTCAAAAAGGGAGTAGTAAAGGTATGAGCCGTGTATTAGCTTTTGATTTCGGCGCATCTACGGGCAGAGCGATTCTCGGCGAGTACGAAAACGGAAGATTGAGCTACCGTGAAATTCATCGTTTCGACAACGAGCTTGTAACCGAAAACGGAAAACTCTGTTGGAACTTCCCATATCTTCTTTCGGAGGTTAAAAAGGCAATTGAAATGGCAAATGATGTTGATTCGCTTGCTTTTGACACTTGGGGAGTTGATTACGGCATAATCGGGGCAGACGGAGAGATAAAAGGTTTGCCTGTTTGCTATCGTGACACAAGAACCAAGAATGTGCCCGAAAAAATATTTGAAAAAATTTCTCCCGAGCGTTTGTATTCACTTACGGGAAATCAGATAATGAATATAAACACACTCTTTCAGCTGAGTGTTGAGGATAAAGACGGCGATATGTTTCTGCTTATGCCCGATTTATTCGTTTATGCTCTTTGCTCTGTAAAATCAGCCGAGCAGACAATAGCTTCAACTTCTCAAATGCTTGATTTGGAAAAGGTCTGTTGGCAAAAAGAGGCTTTTGCTCTTTCGGGTAAAAGTGAAAAAATGCTTCCGCCTATTGTAAAAAGCGCAAGCGTGGCAGGAGAATATAACGGCATAAAGGTTATCAAGGTTGCAGGACACGATACGCAATGTGCGGTATGTGCTATGCCCGAAACAGACGGCGAAACACCTGCGTTTTTATCCTGCGGAACTTGGTCGCTGATTGGCTGTGAAAACGATTTGCCGATACTCACGAAAAAGAGTATGGAGGACGAGCTTTCAAACGAACTCGGCGCAAACGGAAAGATAAATTATCTTAAAAACATAAGCGGACTTTGGCTTATTCAGGAGATAAGACGCAATTTCAGAAAAGAGGGCAAGGAGTATTCCTACAACGATATGGAGCAGCTTGCAAGACGGGAAAAGGCGTTCGGGTTCTTTATAAATCCCGATGACGAGGTTTTTGCAACGCCTGAAAATATGCCCGAAAAAATCCGTGATTTCTGCAAAAGGACGGGGCAGGGCATACCCGAAACCGACGGTGCGCTTGTCAGATGTATATATGAGAGCCTTGCGATGAAATATCGATTTGCCATTGAACAGATCGAGGAAAACACGGGCAAAAAATTTGACGTGCTTCATTTGCTCGGCGGCGGAACAAAGGACAGCTTCTTATGTCAAATGACAGCTGACAGCCTTAACATTCCTGTTACGGCAGGACCGACGGAGGCTACGGCACTCGGAAATATTATGCTTCAGCTGATAGCTCTCGGCGACCTTGAGAGCGTCAAGGAAGGAAGAAAACTTTTGGCTTCTTCCGAAAGCTTGAAAACTTATAATCCCCAAAGCGCAAGCGAGTTTTCTGCGGCTTATGATAAATTCAAAACTGTTATTACTAAATAATAAAAGGAGAATGTACTATGAAATATCCTAAAATAGGTATTCGTCCCGTTATCGACGGAAGATGGGGCGGTGTTCGTGAGAGCCTTGAAAATCAGACAATGGGTATGGCAACATCTGCCGCAAAGCTCATTGAGGAAAAGCTTTGCTATCCCGACGGAACACCCGTACAGTGCGTTGTCAGCAACACGACAATCGGCGGCGGCGCCGAAGCGGCAGAGTGCGAGGAACAGTTTGCAGGCGAAAATGTTATCGCAACGCTTACCGTTACACCCTGTTGGTGCTACGGTATGGAAACATACGATATGAATCCGAAAACAATCAAGGCTGTTTGGGGCTTCAACGGTACTGAAAGACCGGGCGCTGTTTATCTTGCGGCTGTTATGGCGGCTTATGCACAGAACGGTATGCCCGCATTCTCAATTTACGGTCATGACGTTCAGGATATGGACGACAGAACTATTCCCGAGGATGTTGCTGAGAAAATTTTGCGTTTTGCAAAATGTGCGGTATCGGTCGGCTGGATGAAAAACAAGTCATATGTAAACCTCGGCGGTGTCGCAATGGGTATCGCAGGCTCATACTGCAACGCTTCTTTCTTCAGAGAGTATCTCGGTATCCGTCCCGAATGGGTTGATATGACCGAAATCGTCCGCAGAATTACCCTTGAAATCTATGACCATGATGAATACGACAGAGCAATCAAGTGGGTTCGTGAAAACTGCAAAGAGGGCTTTGATGTAAACGCAGGCAAGAATTTGCCCGAGATTATCAGAAAATCAAAGGTTGTTGCTCCCGATAAGGATTGGGAATTTATAACGAAGATGACGCTTGTTGTCCGTGATATTCTCTTTGGAAACAAGAAACTTGATGAGATGGGTTGGCACGAAGAGGCACTCGGTAAGAATGCTGTCGCAGGCGGCTTCCAGGGACAGAGAAACTGGACGGACTGGCTTCCGAACGCTGACTTTACAGAGGCTATAATGGCTTCGACCTTCAATTGGGACGGCAAAAAGATGCCGACGCCCTTTGCAACCGAGAACGACACGCTTAACGGTGCGGCTATGATTTTGGGAACTCTTGTTTCCGATACAGCTCCTTGCTTCCATGATGTTCGTACATATTGGAGTCCCGACGCTTGCGAAAGAGTAACGGGAAAAAGACCCGACGGCGTTGCAAAGGACGGCTTTATTCATCTTATCAACTCGGGTGCTACTGCTCTTGACGGCTGCGGCGCTTCAAAGAACGAGAACGGCGAAGCGTGTATGAAACCGTTCTGGAAGATGAACGACAACGACATAAACGCTTGCATCGAGGCAACCGATTGGTGCAGAGCTAACTATGAATATTTCAGAGGCGGCGGATTTTCCTCACACTTCCGTTGCAGTGCACAGATGCCCGTTACAATGCTTCGTGTGAATATTGTTGACGGAATAGGTCCGGTGCTTCAGCTTGCAGAGGGCTATACCGTTGACCTCCCCGATGAAATTCATAATACAATCGACCAAAGAACAGACAAGACTTGGCCGACAACTTGGTTTGCTCCCACTCTCACGGGCGAGGGCGCATTCAAGGACGTATACAGCGTAATGGCAAATTGGGGTGCTAACCACGGCGTAACCGTTTACGGACACGTCGGCGACAAGCTTATCACGCTCGCTTCAATGCTCAGAATTCCCGTTAATATGCACAATGTTGACGAGTCAAGAATTTTCCGTCCGCATTGCTGGGCTGCATTCGGTACGGACGACAGGCAGGCTGCCGACTACAATGCTTGCAAAACCTACGGCGCACTTTACAAATAACATTAAACGAAAGCCGCATTGAATTATGCGGCTTTCATTGTAAGTCAATTAACGTCAAATTGTGAATAAAGTGTTAAGTAAGCGAAAAAATTATAATATAATCAAACTAATTCGCTACAAATTTATGTAATCGAACTTTAGATAGTGTTAAAATAAATGCTAAGGAGGTAGATCAGCATGACACACGATCTTAAAGCAATTGGAAGAAGAATCGCAACAGTGCGCAGAGAAATGAATTTGTCTCAAAAGGACCTTGCAGCAAAAATCAATATTTCAAACAACCACTTGTCGAATATTGAGACAGGTAAGTCTGCACCGGGCTTTGCAACATTTCTTGACATATGCACCATCCTCAATGCCGATGTTACTTATATAATTGGCGGAGATATTTATCCTTCTCCCGACGATGCGACAATAAACAGATTTAAGAGAAAGAGTCCCGAGGACAAGATGATTATCGGCAGAATTATCGACATTTTCCCTGATATGCCCGTACTTTAATTTCGAGATATTTGATTAAATCAAAAAGCGTGGAAGCACACGATTTACCAAACAGTAAATTATGTGCTTTTTATTTGTGAATAATGTTGAAAAACCGAATTTTCAGAGATGTTACGGCAGATTTAATATTTGCCGTATTTTTTATGTTGAAATATGTATAGAATTTTGGTATAATTATAATAATGTTCTCAAAAATTTATTAGGAGAAAGAAAATGGAAAAGAAACAAACAAGAGGTGGATTTTCAACCTCGCTCGGATTTATACTCGCAGCCGCAGGCTCGGCAATAGGCCTCGGCAACCTGTGGCGCTTCCCGTACCTTGCGGCGAAGGACGGCGGCGGATTGTTTATAGTTATATATATACTCTTTTCGCTGACTTTCGGCTTTGCACTTATGACAACGGAAATCGCAATAGGAAGAAAAACAGGCTTGAGCCCGTTCCAAGCATACGGAAAGGTCGATAAGCGTTTCAAGTTTATCGGCGTTTTGGCAACGCTCGTGCCGGTGTTGATTTTTCCGTACTACTGCGTTATCGGCGGCTGGGTTACAAAATATGCGGTCACATACGCAACAGGCGGAGCTTCTCAGATAAGAGAGGTCGGACCCAATCAGTTCTTCGGTAATTTCATAACCGCACAGGCTTCCCCGATAATTTGGTTCCTTGTGTTTATGGCTCTTACGGCCATTGTCGTAATTCTCGGCGTTGACAAGGGAATTGAAAAGGCGTCAAAGATAATGATGCCGATTCTTGCGGTGCTTATTATCGGAATTTCGGTTTATTCGCTCACACTCAAGCACACGGACGAAAACGGCGTTACCCGTACTGCTCTTGAGGGCTTGAAGATTTATCTTATTCCGAACCTCGACGGAATTACACCGTCAAAGTTTATAACGGTTGCGCTTGACGCAATGGGACAGATGTTCTACTCAATGAGCCTCGCTATGGGTATTATGATAACCTACGGCTCATATTGCAGAAAGGACAGCAATCTTATTTCATCCGTTAATCAGATTGAGATTTTTGACACGGCGGTTGCTCTTTTTGCAGGTCTTATTATGATTCCGACAGTTTATGCCTTCCAGGGCAGAGAGGGTCTTTCACAGGCAGGCCCCGGACTTATGTTCAAGGCTCTTCCTGCAATTTTTGAAGAGATGGGCAAGCTCGGCGAGGTAGTCGGCGCATGCTTCTTCCTGCTTGTGCTTTTCGCTGCGCTCACATCGTCAATTTCACTTATGGAAACGGTGGCTTCGGTATTTATCGACCGCTTCAAAATGTCAAGACCAAAGGCTACGGGCGTAACATTCATTTGTGCTGTGCTTATCGGCGTTATGGTTTGCCTCGGCTACAACGTTTGGTACTTTGAGGCGACTCTCCCCAACGGTGCGACGGGTCAACAGATACTCGACATTCTCGACTATATTTCCAACAGTATTCTGATGCCGATCGTTGCGATTTTCACATGCGTTCTTATCGGTTGGGTAGTTAAGCCCGAATATGTTGTTGATGAGGTTAAGCAGGGTATCGGAAACAAAAAATTCCGCAGAGAAAAGCTTTATGTTGTTATGATGAAATTCATAGCTCCCGTACTTCTTTTCTTAATCTTCTTGCAGGCGTTCAACGTATTCTCATTCTTGAAGTAATAAAACAATTTGAAAAATCAGAGAATCCCGATTTGTCGGGATTCTTTTTTGTTGTTGAAAGAGTTCTTTGTTTGTGCTAAAATGTTATTGTAGAAATTTACGGTTTTTGAAGGAGATTAAAATGGGGACTAACGAATTTGAAAGACCTCAAAGCGAGGCGGAGCTTGAAGCACAGGCGTTGCTTGAGGAAAAACCAAAAGAAAATATTTTGCTCGGCATTGTCGGCGCATTGCTCTTTTCACTTGCAGGCACAGTAACGTATTTTGTGCTTTATCAGCTCGGTTATCTTGCGGCGTTAAGCGGTATCGTTGCGGTTATCTGCGCTATGTACGGCTACAAGCTTTTCGCAAAGGGCGATAGCAAAAAGACGGTTGTAATTGCGGTTATTATGTCATTTTTGGCGATTGTGCTTGCATGGTACGGATGCCTTGCAAAGGATGTTTATGACGCATATGCCGAGTGGTATCAGAGCGGCGAAATCGATTACGCAATAACCTTCGGCACGGCTTTTTCCATTGCGTATAAATTCCTTGATGATGCTGATGTGGCAAGAACTTATTATACCGATTTGGTAATGAGCCTGTTCCTTTCAATTATCGGCTGCGTGGGAATGTTTGTAAGGAATAATTCCGCCAAAAAGACGAAATCAAAGGGCAAAACAGAATAATGCCTTTGCTATGCGGTTGACAAAATTTCGATACCGTGATAAAATTTAGCGTGGTAAAGGTTTACGGTGCTTTCTTTTCAACAAGGCCGTAAGCCTTATTACATTTTAGGAGTAAGATTATGAAATACGATGTAGTAATTGTCGGAGCAGGCCCCGGAGGAATTTTCTCCGCTTATGAGCTTGTGAAAATGAACCCGTCGCTTAAAATAGTTGTTCTTGAGGCGGGAAATCCGCTTGATAAAAGAAAATGCCCGATTGACGGCAAGAAGATTAAATCCTGTATCGGCTGCAAGCCCTGTTCGATAATGAACGGCTTTGGCGGAGCAGGTGCATTTTCAGACGGTAAGTATAATATTACAAACCAATTCGGCGGAACTCTCTATGAGTACATAGGCAAGGAGGAAGCTCTTGACCTTATGCACTATGTCGATGAAATCAACCTCAGATACGGCGGAGAGGGCACAAAGCTTTATTCGACCGCAAACTCGGAAATTAAGAAGCAGTGCTTACAGCACGGACTTACGCTTCTTGACGCTTCTGTTCGCCATCTCGGAACGGACATTAACTATGTTGTTCTTGAAAATCTTTACAACGACTTAAAAGACAAGGTTGAATTCAAGTTCAGAGCAGTTGCGAAAAAGGTTGAAAAGACCGATAACACTTATATAGTCAACACCGAGGACGGCGAGAGCTATGAGGCTGACACCTGCGTTATCTCTGTCGGCAGAAGCGGAAGCAAGTGGATGGAATCGGTTTGCGACGACCTTAAAATCCCGTCAAAGAGCAACCGTGTTGATATAGGCGTAAGAGTTGAATTGCCGTATGAGATTTTCTCACACCTTACAGACGAGCTTTATGAGAGCAAAATCGTTTACCGCACCACAAAGTATGAGGACCTTGTCAGAACCTTCTGTATGAATCCTAAGGGCGCTGTTGTAAATGAAAATACAAACGGAATTGTAACTGTAAACGGACACAGCTACGAGGATCCTGCAAAGCAGACAAACAACACAAACTTTGCGCTTTTGGTAGCAAAGCACTTCTCTGAGCCGTTTAAGGACAGTAACGGCTACGGCGAGAGCATTGCGAAGCTTTCGAATATGCTCGGAGGCGGCGTTATCGTTCAACGTTTCGGCGACCTTATAAACGGTAAGCGAAGCACTCCCGACAGAATTAGAGAGGCATTTATCACGCCCACGCTCAATGCAACACCCGGCGACTTGAGCTTGGTTATCCCGAAGAGAATTCTTGACGGCATTATCGAAATGATTTATGCCCTTGACAAGATTGCACCGGGTACTGCGAACACCGACACGCTTCTTTACGGTGTAGAGGTTAAATTCTACAATATGGAAGTTGCACTTGACGAGCATTTGCAGACCTGCTATGACGGACTTTATGTTATCGGCGACTGCAGCGGTATCACCCATTCTCTTTCACACGCTTCGGCAAGCGGTATTCACGTTGCAAGAGATATTGTGTCAAAGAAAAAATAATTTAATTTCAGTTATAAAAAACGGGCGGGATTGGCTGAGTGTTCATAAGGAAGTATTGGTTTCTCGCATAAAAATCCATTATGCT